>Ga0209536_100002571_pt1 | contig 29589 bp, 21 predicted proteins | sample DeeMarSeWOR28_12_FD_187461 | JGI IMG/M metagenome (GOLD analysis project Ga0209536, IMG submission 187461) | Marine sediment microbial communities from White Oak River estuary, North Carolina - WOR-2-8_12 (SPAdes) (version 2) | ecosystem: Environmental > Aquatic > Marine > Intertidal zone >...
TAGAGTCGGATGAAAACACATTGTAAACAAAAATGAGTAAGGAAAGTGACAGGCCATTGATCGAAGCCACGGTCAATTCCTTTATTAGTTTTTTATACGTGCTTTCTATACCCAGGGTATTATTCGCCAGCCCCTGAACAATGATGGCCGATGACTGAACACCTACGTTTCCTCCCATGGCGGCAATTAACGGTATAAAAAATGCCATTTCAGGGTACATTCCAAGGTCAATTTCAAAAATACCAATGACCTTGGCCACCAGGATGCCCCCCAATAATCCAATAAATAACCATGGAATACGTGCCCGGGTAAGCAGCCAGACATTATCGGTTGATTCCACATCAGCGGAGATACCGGAAGCCATCTGGTAATCTTTCTCCGCTTCCTCTTTAATGACATCCACGATGTCATCGATGGTAATGCGTCCCAATAAAATACCCTGGTGATCCACAACAGGAAGGGCCACCAGGTCGTATTTTTCCATTATACTGGCCACTTCCTCTGATGTGGCTTCTGTATCGACAGAAATAACATCCGCATTTAAGATATCTTTGATCTTACTTTTATTATCGCTCAGTAACATTCGTTTCAGCGACACCGTACCTTTCAATCGACCTTCGTTATCCACCACATAGACATAATAAACTTCATCGATATTTTCAACCTGTTTGCGCATTTCCCGGAGGCATGTGGTCAATGTCCAGTTTTCATTGACCTGGATCAATTCTTTGGCCATTAAACCACCTGCAGTATCCCCATCATAGGAAAGCAGGTTCGCAATATCGCCGGCCAGCTCAGGATCCTTAATGTGGGACAGAATTTCCTCCTGTTTCTGTTCGGTAAGTTCACCAATAACATCGGCCGCATCGTCAGAATCCATTTTTTCAATGAACTGCTGGGCGATGACCTTGGTTGGCAGAATATTCAGGAACTGCTCCCGTTCATCTTCATCCAGTTCGGCAATGACATCTGCCGCCTTATCCTTGTCAAGTAAGAGGTATAAAAACTTGGCCTCCTCAACCTCCAATTCATTATATAATCCTGCGATATCAGCAGCGTGCAAATTCTCGAGGATATCCATGGCCGCATTTTTATCATTCGCCTCAATGATCGCCTTGATATAGTCAATAAAATCTTTAGTTAATTCAAATGGCATGGAAGCTGGTGTTAATTTGATTTTGATGTAAGGCCATTTTGCATGCGTTCTTCAATGCGGCATGTCAGTTCAATGAACTCTTCATGGTGAAGTTGTTCCGGTCGTTTCTGCAAAATCTCCAATTGCGCCGGTAAATTTACGAAAAAGCTTTTTAAAGAATTTTTTAAAATCTTTCTTCTCTGGTTAAACGATGTTTTGATCACTCTGAAATAGAGTGATTCATTGCAGGGCAGGGAGATGCGGTTGTTCCTGGTGAGCCTGATTACAGCCGATTGCACATTGGGAGGGGGATCAAACACCTTTGAGCTTACCTTAAAAAGCATTTCTGTGGAAAAAAAAGTGCTTAACAGTACGCTGAGAATACCATATTGTTTTGAACCCGGAGGTGCTACAATGCGCTCCGCAACTTCCTTCTGAATCATTCCAATAACATATCGAATGAGGTTTTTATCATGTAAAATTTTGAAAAAAATTTGACTGGAGATATTATATGGGAAATTTCCAACCATGGTGATGGGGTTTTTAAACATGGTGTCAATATGGCAGCTCAGAAAATCAGCCTGGATGATGTTTAATCCAGGGTGATGTATTGTTTTATGCAGGTATGTAACGGCCTCCGGATCAATTTCAATAACCGTCAGTGAATCTGAAATGAGGGATATTAGGTAACGGGTTAACATGCCTTTCCCGGGCCCCACTTCAATAATGGGGCGGGATGCATCCTGAGGGATACTGGCTACAATCTTCCTGGCTATGTTATGATCGGTTAAAAAATGTTGACCCCAGTATTTCTTAGTGTGCATGCTCTTTAAATAGTTGATTGCAAGAAAACAAACCTGAATATCGTTTTAAAATTCATAAACTTCTGTCAAATTCAAAAGCGTATTTCTATTTTTGTTTCAATGAACTTGAAAACATACAGTATGTTCTTTCATCTAAAGAAAATATCCAGGTTGAGCATATTCCTGACCGTCTTTCTGGCTCTTTCCGGTACCACTTCATTTCCTTCTTTCGCCCAACAGGATCCATCATCAAAGGGCGTTATTAAAGTGTTGACATTCAATATAAAACACGGGGAAACGATGAAAAAGGATTTTGATCTGGATCTGATTGCGAGCGTTATTATCAAATACAGTCCAGACCTGGTGGCGCTTCAGGAGGTAGATTTTCGTACTAACAGGGTTGGGCAAATCGACCTGGTTCTGGAACTGGCGTGCAGAACCGGTATGATCCCCTTATTTGGATCGGCCATGGATTTTGATGGGGGTGCTTATGGTGAAGGAATTCTTTCCAGACATCCCTTTAAGTCCTCAAAAGTATATCCACTGGAAGCCTCACCCCGGAATGAACCCCGGGCTGCCCTGATGGTGGAGATCGAATGGTTGGATGGTTACTCCATTTTTTTTATTGCCACCCATCTGGACCATACACGTGATCCGGCCGATCGCATTACTCAGGCCATTCAGGTCAACTCAATTTTACAGGATATTTCGCAGCCGGCCATTCTGGCTGGAGACCTGAATGCCACTCCGGAGAGTGTTCCTATTGACATACTTCTGGACAAGTGGACACCGACCTGGGGCGTTATTCCAGATCCCACTTTCCCATCAGATGTACCGGAACAAAAAATTGATTACATCATGGTCCATCCTGCATCACGATGGCAGGTGGTGGACCGGCACGTTGTGGATGAAAGGGTGGCTTCTGATCATCGGCCCTACATGGTTACGCTGGAGTTGAAGCCAGAAAAATAAAATCGGATATGCAATACAACTTTGATAAAATAATTAACAGGGAGGCGACATTTAGCATAAAGTATGATGGCAGAGAATCGTATTTTGAGACCCGCGATGTATTACCAATGTGGGTGGCTGATATGGACTTTGAAACGCCCCCATTCATAAGAAAGGCTGTTATTTCCAGGGCAGAGCAGCCCATTTATGGATATTCATTCCGGCCCGATTCCTATTTTAACTCAATTATTGATTGGGTACAAAAACGACATCGCTGGACGATCCGCAAAGACTGGATCTCATTTACTCCGGGAATTGTTCCAGCAATTCACATATTAATACAAGCATTTACCAAACCCGGCGATAAAGTTTTGGTACAACCTCCGGTATACCATCCATTCTTTTATGCTATTGAAAACAATCACCGCACGCTTGTTGAAAATGAACTGGTTTATATAAATCAAAGGTATACCATTAATTACGAAGACCTTGAGGCCAAATTATCCAGTGGTGTGAAATTATTCCTGTTATGCAGTCCACATAATCCCGTAGGACGAGTATGGAAACAGGATGAACTGGAAACCATGGCAAATCTTTGTCTGCAGTATGATGTACTGATGGTGTCTGATGAAATTCACGGGGACCTGACATTACCTGGCCATCGGCATATTCCCATGGCATCCATTTCTGACCGTATGGCTGAACGTACCATAACCTGTATTGCCCCCAGTAAAACATTTAACCTGGCCGGTCTGGCTACATCATCTGTTATCATCCAGAATGAATCATTAAGAAATCAGTGGAATAACCACCTGGAGCAACTGCGCATTACCATGGGCAACGTGTTTGGGACGGTCGCATCCATTGCAGCGTATAATCATGGTGCTGATTGGCTGGATCAACTCATACTGTACATTTCAGAAAATATTACATTTGTCGGGGAATACCTTCATAAAAACCTGCCAGAAATTACATTGATTCAACCTGAAGCGACATATTTGTTATGGCTTGATTTTAACAGAACAGGAGTTCCCCCTCATGAACTTAAAAAGTTATTGATCGAAAAAGCGGGGCTCGGATTTAATGATGGCAGGACATTCCGCACCGGGGGCGAAGGATTTCAGCGAATGAATGTTGCGTGTCCACGTTCAACGGTAAAAGAAGCCCTCGAGAGGCTGGAGAATGTATTTAAAAACATTTAGGAAAATGAAAGGTATTCAGAATATAACACTGGTTTTGGAGGACGGCTCAGAGTATCATGGAAAATCCTTTGGATCCGATCGATCCGTATCAGGTGAAGTGGTATTCAATACAGCCATGACCGGATATCCCGAAAGTCTGACCGATCCCTCTTATAAGGGCCAGATCCTGGTACTGACCTATCCTCTCATTGGGAACTATGGCACGCCGCGCAGTGAATTTGAAAACCAACTGTTAAAATTTTATGAGTCAGACCAGATCCATATATCCGGACTGGTTGTATCTGATTACAGTTTTGAATACAGTCATTGGAATGCCGAAGGGAGTTTGGCCGATTGGTTGAAACAAGGAGATATTCCCGGTATTTTTGGAGTTGATACACGAGCCCTGACTAAAAAATTGAGGGAGAATGGCACCATGCTGGGTAAAATTATATGTGAAGGACGGGATGTGGATTGGTATGATCCCAATCAATACAACCTGGTTGAACAGGTGAGTATTAAGAACAGAGAAGTATATGGGAGTGGGTATTTGAAAGTTGTTTTGGTGGACTGTGGTGTGAAAAATAATATCATCCGTTACTTATTGGAAAAAGATACAACAGTCATCAGGGTGCCCTGGGACCATGATCTGAGGCAGGAGGAATACGATGGTCTTTTCATTTCTAACGGACCCGGAGATCCAAAAATGTGCATTAAAACCATTGATCAGTTGAAACATGCCATCCAGGAGGATCGGCCCATTTTTGGAATATGTTTGGGAAATCAGTTGCTTTCACTGGCCTCGGGGGCCGATACATACAAACTGAAATACGGACATAGAAGCCATAACCAGCCTGTGCTCAGAGTGGGTTCCAACAAAGCTTACATCACATCACAGAATCATGGTTTTGCAGTCAACAATGACACACTCGGCCGGGATTGGCTGCCCCTGTTTATCAATGTGAATGATGAAACAAATGAGGGTATGATTCACAAGAGTAAACCTTTCTTTTCAACCCAGTTTCATCCTGAAGCTTCAGGAGGACCTACCGACACAGCTTTTTTGTTTGATGACTTTATCGAAAACATAAAACAGCACAAAAAAACGGCTTCGTAAAACCGTTATAAATTTTATGAATAAAACACATGCTTGAGGGTATTAAGAAAGTCTTAGTTCTGGGTTCGGGTGCACTGAAAATCGGTGAAGCGGGAGAATTTGATTACTCCGGTTCACAGGCACTAAAAGCCCTCCGTGAAGAAGGGGTACAAACCCTTTTAATCAATCCCAACATTGCCACCGTTCAAACCTCTGAAAAAATTGCAGATAAAATTTACTTTCTTCCGGTTACGGTTCATTTTGTTGAAAAAGTGTTGCAGAAGGAACGGCCAGATGGGATCCTTCTTTCATTTGGAGGCCAAACCGCACTAAATTGTGGAATCGAACTTTATAAAAATGGAATATTGGAACGTTATGGAGTGGCGGTTCTTGGGACACCCATCCAGGCAATAATGGATACTGAAGACCGGGAATTTTTTGTAGGCAAACTGGCCGAAATCAATGTCCATACGCCCCAAAGCATTGCGGTAAACTCCATTACGCATGCCCTTGAAGCAGCTGATTCATTAGGCTATCCGATCATCATCAGGGCCGCTTACACTCTTGGTGGGCAGGGCAGCGGATTTTGCTCCCATCGGGAAGAGCTGGAGGCCCTCGCGTCACGGGCTTTTACCTATACCAACCAGATCCTTGTTGAAGAATCATTGAAAGGTTGGAAAGAAGTGGAGTATGAAGTTGTCCGGGACCGCTTTGACAATTGTATTACGGTCTGTAATATGGAAAATTTTGATCCCCTGGGGATTCATACTGGAGAAAGCATCGTTGTGGCACCATCCCAGACCCTTACAAATAGTGAATATCATAATTTGCGTGAGTTGTCTATTAAAGTGATCCGTCATATTGGTATCATTGGAGAGTGCAATATTCAATATGCCCTGGATCCAAAATCAGAAGAATACAGGGTCATTGAAGTCAATGCCCGGCTTTCAAGATCCAGTGCCCTGGCTTCGAAAGCTACCGGCTACCCACTGGCCTTTGTGGCTGCCAAGCTGGCGATGGGATATGGTCTTCATCAATTGAAAAACTCGGTTACTAAAACTACTACAGCCTGTTTTGAACCGGCACTGGATTATGTTGTATGTAAAATTCCAAGGTGGGATCTCAATAAGTTTCAGGGTGTTTCCCATCTTATTGGAAGCAGTATGAAAAGTGTTGGGGAAGTCATGGCCATTGGCCGGACCTTTGAAGAGGCCATACAGAAAGGACTAAGAATGATTGGCCAGGGAATGCATGGTTTTGTGGGGAATCGGGATTTGACTTTTGAAGATGTTGAAAAAGAACTCATGGAGCCAACTGACATGCGTATTTTTGTGATTGCCGATGCCATGGAAAAAGGATATGAGATTGATAAAATCCATGAATTAACCCGCATCGATCATTGGTTCCTTTATAAGTTAAAAAATATTGTAGATGTTAAGAATGAGCTGCTGGGCATTCAGGCATTAAAACAGGAAGTTGTGGAAAAGATACGGGAGGCTAAGATTCTTGGATTCTCGGATTTTCAGCTGGCTCGATTGGTGTTGGGCAGAGGCGTTGAAGATATCGAAGAAGGATTGTTGCAGGTACGTGATTATCGAAAAAAATATGGGATTCTGCCGGTGGTAAAACAAATCGATACACTGGCTGCAGAATACCCGGCCCAGACAAATTACTTATATCTGACCTACAGTGGGAATGAACATGATCTGGATTACGAAACGAACACATCTTCATCAGTCATTGTCCTGGGCTCCGGGGCATACCGGATTGGAAGCAGTGTTGAGTTCGACTGGTGCAGTGTCAATGCCCTCGATACGGTAAAGAAAGAGAATTACCGATCCGTTATGATCAATTATAATCCTGAAACGGTGAGTACCGATTATGACATCTGTGATCGACTCTATTTCGATGAACTGTCATTTGAGCGGGTCATGGATATCGTTGATCTTGAGAAACCGGAAGGGATCATTGTATCGATGGGAGGCCAGATTCCCAATAATCTCGCCATGCGACTTCATAACGAGAATGTGAAGATCCTGGGAACCTCCGCCCTCTCTATCGATAATGCAGAAAATCGGCATAAATTCTCTGCCATGATGGATAAGATCGGTGTGGACCAACCTGCATGGAAGGAGTTGACCAATATTGAGGATATCCACAAATTTGTGAATCGCATTGGTTTCCCTGTTTTGGTGAGACCCTCGTATGTATTGTCCGGTGCTGCCATGAATGTTGTGTCCAATGAGGAGGAATTGGATCATTTCCTTCAGCTGGCCGCCAATGTCTCAAAACAGTACCCGGTGGTGGTCTCTGAGTTTATTGAAAATGCGAAAGAAATTGAAATAGATGCCGTGGCCAACAAAGGTGAGATCGTGGCATATGCGATATCTGAACATGTTGAATTTGCTGGTGTGCATTCAGGAGATGCCACCATGGTATTTCCTCCTCAAAAAATCTATTTTGAAACCGTTCGACGGATAAAAAGGATTGCCCGAAGGATTGCACATGAACTGGATATAACAGGCCCATTCAATATGCAATACCTGGCTAAAGACAATGATATTAAGGTCATTGAATGTAATCTGAGGGCATCCCGCAGTATGCCGTTTGTATCCAAAGTGCTAAAGACAAACCTCATTGAAATGGCCACCAGGATCATGCTGGGGAAGGAGGTGGCCATCCCTGAAAAATCCATATTTGATCTGGATTATGTCGGTGTTAAAGCCCCCCAATTTTCTTTCAACCGCCTTCAAAAGGCGGATCCTGTGCTGGGTGTGGATATGTCATCCACTGGCGAGGTGGGATGCATTGGTGATGATTTTTATGAAGGGATCCTGAAATCCATGTTGTCAGTTGGCTACACGATCCCCCAAAAAAATATATTATTATCGACCGGGCCGTCGCGTTCGAAAGTTGAACTGATCAATAGTGCCAAAGCCTTGGTGGATAAAGGCTATCAGCTATATGCCACAAGGGGAACCCATGAATTCCTGAAGATGAATGGAATTGAATCCACCTCTCTGGGTTGGCCTGATGAGAAGAAGAAACCAAACACCCTTGATTACCTGAGAGAGGGAAAAATTGACCTGGTGATCAACATTCCCAAAAATCTGTCTAAATCAGAGTTGAATAACGATTATACAATTCGACGAAGTGCCGTGGATTATAACATCCCGCTTATTACAAATGCACGATTAGCCAGTGCATTTATTCTCGCTTTCTGCAAAATGGATATCGAAGATATCGAAATAAAAAGTTGGGATGAATATTAAAGCCACCTCTTAAACAGGTCACTGGTTTCGTTGGGCACACATGAAATGAATGATCTGATGATTCAAAATACGGAATGACACTTGCACCCATAATCGACCCTTTGATCATCATTCCTGGATCTGTTGGACTGGTCGTGTCGATAATTTATGTTACGATTATAAGTATGGCAGTAAAAGGGTGGAAACAAATCCCAGACGAATCAGATGGCTTCGTAAAATCAGAACGATCATTTTCCGTTATCATCGCTTTCAGGAACGAAGAACTTAATTTACCTGGTCTGCTAGAGGATCTTAAAAGGCAGGATTATCCCTCCTCCAATTTTGAGGTCTGGTTTGTAGATGATCATTCAACAGATAAAGGCCCTGAGATTATTGAAAAGGCGATCGAACATCAATCCAACATGTTCGTTGCGGTGAATGAAGGAGAAGGGAAAAAAGCAGCCATCATAACCGGCGTGAACAGAAGTCGGCACGATACGATTATTACCACGGATGCGGATATTCGAATATCCAGCGGATGGATTACAGCGTATGCAAAGCATTATGAGAAGAGCACGGCCAACCTGGTATTTGGTACCGTTGTTCCCTGCCGTTCAGGATCACTGTTTGGACGGTTACAATCACTGGAATATTTAAGTCTTATGGGTGTTTCTGCAGGATTGGCTCAGGCCGGACATGCTGTAATGTGCAATGGAGCCAATATGTCATTTCAGAGGCATTTTTATCTTAATCGCCATGATCCCCTTGAGGAAGAAACACCTTCCGGAGATGATATGTTTCTGCTGCTCGCACAAAAGATGGTCGATATTTCCAGAATTGACATATTAAAATCAAGCACAGGAAATGTTTTTGCATCTATGGAAAAAAGCTATGCCGGTTTTATGCATCAGCGCATTCGATGGGCTTCAAAAAGCCGCCTTTACAAAGACCGGGAAGTCATAATGCTGGCAGGCCTGGTTTGGCTCATCAACTTTTCATTACTCTTGTTTGCTGGACTTTCTTTTTGGTCGCCTTTTTTTTTAGTAATCTTTCTGACCTTATGGATCGTTAAATCAGTACCTGACTTCATCCTGGTGCAAACCGTAGCACAATATTATGAAAGGACAGAATGCCTGAAATATTTTTTACCTGTTTCCCTGGCATATCCATTCTATATCAACTGGATTGTATTCATGAGCTTGGTTAAACCAAAATTCGTTTGGAAGGACCGAACGTATCATATCAAATAATATTTCAAAAGTCTTTGGTGTTATTGCTGGGATCAGGCAGATTGATGCTATGATCAAACCTGGATTCGATTTGCAGGAATTGAAAATAATGTTGGAATAGGTCAGTTTACAATTTATATCGATTCAGGTTATAGGTCTTTTCGTTTGATGATCAGCCAGGTCAGAACCACGAATAAACCAATATAAACCAGGGATAGAATAAATGACAGGTAACCCGGTATTGACGATGGCATAAGTCCGATGGCATCAAAATCAAGTTGATTTTTCCCTGAAGATGTAATGAACTGAGATTCAGATGTGAGAGACAGGAATTCAGGGACCGGGGTTAAGCCGGAGATAATTTTCACCGGGAAATAGGGACGAATCACTTTCGGGAAAAATAACCGGAACAAGGGTTCAATCATGATGAAATACAATAAATACATCATGATGGAAAGGGCATTGCTTTTAAAAAGTGAGGCCATTAGAAGGGCAAAACACATATATCCGACAGCCTGGACAAAATACACCAGGACGATATAGGATCCTTCAAATATTTTCTGAAGGGTTAATCCATCTGAAAATATCAGGCCGGTCACCGTACTGGAAAGGAATACAAGGATCATCCCCCATGCCGCCACAAGGAGGATGAGGATGATTTTTGATAAAAGAAGTTCATTGCGACTCAAACCGTTCGTGACCTGAAGACGGGCTGTACGGAATGCAAATTCATTTCCTCCCAGGACGGCGATGATGATTCCCAGGAACAACAAGTTAAACCAGCTGGCAAACCAGGAAAACAAACCCCATACATTCGGAAACATAAACATATTCTGTGTACTGAAACCAGGTACTGAAAAATCAATCCTCGTGGCCAGGTACACCAGCAGAAGAAATAAAATAAAATGAAGGATCAGAATGATCCTGAATGTTGCGTTATTGAGGGTTTTTATCAGTTCTATTTTGAGAAGGTGTTTCATCCGTCAGTCATTTTAAATTGGTAATTGCAGATGGAGTTCATCATGGTTTCAATGCGTATTGTTTTTCACCAGTTCTAGAAACTGGGATTCCAGACTGTGTTTACTTACCTGTATCTTATCAAGCACATGTCCTTTTTCAAAAGCAAAAGCATTTAAATCGCGGGGCGATTTATCGTCAGTCAGGGTTATGACCAGATCTCCGTTTTCTTTTGTAATGGTTTTGGTCCATCCTTCTCGCACCAGCAAATCCTTAAGTGCTTCGGGTTTTTCGGTGGTTACACGAACCACATCATCACCGGCCATTAGTTCGTGAACTTTTCCTCTGGCAATGACCTTTCCTTGCTTCAGGACGGCCACATGACTGCATACTTTTTCCACTTCATCCAGGATGTGGCTGGCCAGGATGATGGTTTTACCATTGCGGGCCTCTTGCAGGATCAACTCACGGACTTCCGCAAAACCTTCTGGATCCAGGCCATTTGTGGGCTCATCGAGAACCAGGACCTCGGGGTTTCCCAGCATGGCTGCTGAAATACCCAGGCGTTGCTTCATGCCGAGAGATAGAGTACTGAATTTTGAATGTTTCCTGCTCAACAAATTGGTCAGTCCCAGCACACGGCCAATATCTTCCTCGGGAATATTTTTAATGGTAGCAATAATCTTCAGATTCTGCAATAATGACAGGTAGGGATAGAAGTAAGGGATTTCAACAAGCGAACCAATCTTTTGCAATGATTCAGGTGATGGATCGCGGCCAAACCATTGATAACTACCTGAATTCGCATGGATGATGCCAGTGATGATGGATAGTGTCGTGGTCTTTCCACTTCCATTGGGACCCAGTATACCAAATACCTGGCCGTGTTCGATTTGTAATTCCAGGTCGCTGATGGCTTGAATCGATCCATAATGTTTGGTAAGTCCGGATACGCTTAAAATTTCATTCATCGTTAAACACTTTAATTATATGAAGCAGACGGATCAGAGTCACATATGTTACACTGAATTCAGATTCAGTCAAAGGTACAAAAATGGACGGTAGGACAAAATACTCAGGGATCATATCTGCAATATGAACAGGCATATTTCATATGGTCTGTTCAAAAGAAATGACCAATCTGAGGGGCCCTTTAATTACCCAGTTCTGAAATGAATTTGATGCGCATCAGACGAATGTCTTCTTCAGAATATTCATCCCGGCCTAATTCATCAAGCGCGGCTTCAATCGACTCGTCCTCAGCCTCTTCACGAAAATAATCAAAAATTTCCTGCTGATGATCTTCATCGAGTACCTCATTGATATAGTAATCGATATTCAATTTTGTACCGGATTGAACAATGGATTCAATCTCCATCAGCAGGTCATTCATGTCAATGCTTTTCGATTGGGAAATATCAATCAGGGACACTTTACGATCGATATTTTGGATGATATACACCTTCAGCCCTGATTTATTAACCACAGACTTTACCACCATATCCTGAGGGCGAATAATTTCATTCTCTTTGACATAATTTTTTATAACCTCAGCAAATTCTTGACCGTAACGATTGGCTTTACCCGTCCCAACCCCTGTAATATTCTGCATTTCTTCAATATTGACGGGGTATTGAATGGCCATATCCTCGAGTGAAGGATCCTGGAAAATGACAAATGGTGGCAGGTTCAGTTTCTTTGAAATGTGGCGTCTCAGGTCTTTAAGAATGGTAAAAAGTTCATCATCAACGACGCCACCGCGTCCACTGCCTGAGGCGTCATCATCTCCATTCGCTTCGTACTGATGGTCTTCTGCAATCATTATGCTAGATGGATTCAGAAGAAATTCCTGTCCTTTGGATGTCATCTTCAGCAATCCGTACGTTTCAATATCCTTTTCGATCAGTTTATTAATCAGTGCTTGCCGAATGACAGCACCCCAGAATTTTGAATCTTTTTCTTTGCCCCAACCAAATATTTCCAACTTATGATGGGAATAGGCTTTAATATCGGAACTGGATTTTCCTGAGAGGATATTCGCAATGTGGTCAGCCCTGAATTTTTCATTCACAGCCAGGATGGTTTTCAGTACTTTTGTAATATAATCCTGACCTTCAAATTGGATCTTTGGGTGGTTGCAGTTATCACAGGATTCACAATTATCGTGATCATAAAGTTCGCCAAAATAGTGAAGTAATTGTTTCCTCCGGCATACAGATGATTCGGCATAGGCCACCGTTTCAAGAAGCAGTTGCCGACCTATTTCTTGCTCGGCCACAGGTTTCTTTTCCATAAATTTTTCCAGCTTTTGAATATCCTTATAGCTGTAAAATGTGATGCACTGGCCTTCTCCTCCATCACGTCCGGCCCGGCCCGTTTCCTGGTAATATCCTTCCAGGCTTTTTGGAATATCGAAATGGATCACAAAACGTACATCGGGTTTATCAATACCCATACCAAATGCAATCGTGGCCACAATAACATCCACATCTTCCATGAGGAATTTATCCTGGTTTTCTGTACGTGTAAGGGAATCCATTCCTGCATGATACGGAAGGGCTTTTATACCATTGATGACCAGGGTTTCAGCCAGCTCTTCCACTTTTTTTCGGCTCAGACAATAAATGATCCCGGACTTTCCCTGGTTGTTTTTAATGAATTTAATGAGTTCTTTGGTCGTATTTTTTTTAGGGCGCACTTCGTAATACAGATTAGCCCGGTTGAAGGATGACTTAAACACATTGGCATCCAGCATATTAAGGTTCTTTTGTATGTCGTGCTGGACTTTGGGAGTGGCAGTGGCTGTAAGAGCAATTAAAGGTGCCGTCCCGATGGTATTGATGATGGGTCTGATACGCCTGTATTCAGGCCTGAAATCGTGACCCCACTCGGAGATACAATGTGCTTCATCAATGGCATAAAATGAGATATTGACTTTTTTGAGAAATTCAATATTCTCTTTTTTAGTTAAGGATTCAGGTGCCACATAGAGAAGCCTGGTATCGGTTCCGAGCACATCTTCTTTGACCTTTTGAATGGCTGCCTTGCTCAATGATGAATTTAAAAAATGAGCCACTCCATCTTCCATGCTGAAATTTCTCATGGCATCGACCTGATTTTTCATCAGAGCAATGAGAGGAGATATAACGATGGCAGTTCCCGGCAGTATTAAGGCAGGCAATTGGTAACATAATGATTTTCCCCCACCGGTGGGCATCAGAACGAATGTATCATGACCCGCCAGAACATTCCTGATAATGGGTTCTTGATTGCCCTTAAACGTATCGAAACCGAAATATTTTTTAAGGTATTGTGTTAATGATATGTCTGCTCCAATCTTCATGATACCCATTTCATCAGAGGCATCAGTCCTTTCCTAATAAACAGGGGGATAATAATTTATAATAAATTGGTTCACTCCTTATAAAGTTACATATTATTTTAATTAAATGGAACAAGTATTTTAAAAGTTTCTTTTCTTTGCATCGAATGAATTTTCCCATATAGGAAACGGACATGTGAATCCCCTCCGGATAATAATTTGTCTGTGATGATAGCCATTAAAACATACCCGGAGTCGGAAGATCACAACAAATTTTGATTTATCAATGGCTCGGAAAAGTGCTAATGAAATGTCGTTCCTGGAACATCTCGAAGAGTTGAGGTGGCATCTTGTAAGATCTATTCTCGCCATTGTGATTGTGGCTATCGCGGCTTTTATTTTTAAAGATATTGTATTTGATACCATCATTCTGGGTCCCAAATCACCTGATTTTTTTTCCAATGTGATGTTTTGCAAGCTGGGTCAATTGGTCAACATCCAGAAATTATGCATCAATTCCAAACCCTTTCAGGTCATCAACATCAATATGGCTGGCCAATTCATGACACATATTATGATTTCTCTCATTGCAGGTATTGTCGTGGGATTTCCTTATATTTTTTATGAGTTTTGGCGGTTCATACGGCCAGCACTGTATCAGAAAGAACAAAAATATACCCGGGGCGCCGTATTTTTTAGCTCCCTCTTGTTCATTCTTGGAATTCTTTTTGGATACTTTTTGATTTGTCCCCTGTCGGTTCATTTCCTGGGTTCATATCAAGTCAGTGAAGACGTTCTGAATCAGATCAATCTTCGCTCATATATTTCTACTGTGGCCTCCGTTACGCTGGCCAGTGGTCTTATTTTTGAACTGCCCATTATGGTATATTTCCTCACCAAGGTGGGATTGGTTACACCTGCATTTCTGAAAAAATACCGCCGTCATTCCATCATCGTGATACTCATTCTTTCAGCTATAATTACACCTCCAGATATATTTAGTCAGGTCATGGTCTGTTTGCCACTGCTGGTCTTGTATGAAATAGGTATTGTTATTTCACGGCGCCTGATCCGGCGGGAAGAAGCCAGATTGGCAGAAGACTGATTATGGCCCGGATATTGAAAGGATTGGCTCATGGGCATGACATGTTAAAACCGGAATGGTCGCATCCAATAGAGGTTAATCAATTTAGAGCAAAATGAAGCTTAGAACAGAGAACTTGGTGAAAAAATACCGGAACAGGGTGGTGGTAAAGGAGGTGTCATTTGAGGTTGTTCGGGGCGAGATTGTTGGACTGTTGGGACCCAATGGTGCAGGGAAAACGACCTCTTTTTATATGATTGTTGGCCTGATTGCACCAAATCATGGACGTATTTTTCTTGATGAGGAAGACATCACGGGACTTCCTGTATATAAGCGGGCACGAAAAGGCATTGGATACCTTGCCCAGGAAGCTTCTGTCTTCAGAAAATTAAGTGTTGAAGATAACATCCGGGCAGTTTTGGAGATGTCGAACATATCAAAAGAAGAACAACGTGCTCGTACCGAATCATTATTAACCGAGTTCGGGCTGCTGAAAATCAGGAAAAGTTTGGGCATCCAACTATCAGGAGGTGAAAGAAGACGCACTGAGATTGCCAGGGCACTGGCCTTAAAACCTAATTTTATCTTACTCGACGAACCGTTCGCAGGTGTCGATCCCATTGCTGTTGAAGACATTCAGGAAATCGTTTCGAAACTGAAGGATAAAAATATCGGAATTCTTATCACAGATCACAATGTGCATGAAACCCTTTCTATTACGGATCGGGCGTATCTCTTATTTGAAGGATCCATTATGAAGTCGGGGACCAGTGAGGAGCTGGCGGAAGATGAGGAGGTGCGACGGGTGTATCTGGGACAAAAGTTTGAACTTCGAAGGTAAAAGCAGATCTTTTTAAGGGTGTGCCTGACAAGATTCATCGGCCTGTTTGCGGACATCAGAATGGAAAAAATTGAATATCTTTGCCGTGCAAAAGCGGATGTGGCGGAATTGGTAGACGCGCTAGACTTAGGATCTAGTGCCTTCGGGCGTGGGGGTTCGAGTCCCTTCATCCGCACAGATGATGACAGGGCTGCAGAAGCGGATATCCCAATCAGGTAAGGCGGTTCTGTCATTTTGTTTCAATGTCAAGACTTAAATTATGAATATTACTCGGGAACATAATGACGATCTGAATGCAACTGTTAAATTAAAAATTGAACAGGAAGATTATCAGGCAAAGGTCGATGAGATCTTATCGGATTATAAAAAAAAGGTTCATCTGGATGGCTTTCGCCCAGGAAAAGTCCCAATGGGATTGGTACGAAAAATGTATTATAAACCCGTTCTGGTTGAGGAGGTCAATAAACTGATCAGTGAATCCCTATCAAAATATTTTATCGAAGAAAAACTTCGTATCCTGGGTGAACCCATGCCCTCAGATCAAAAAATGGAGGACATCAACTGGGATACACAAACCGAGTTTGAATTCATTTTTGATATAGCTCTGGCACCTGAATTTGAGATTGAAATTACAGACAAAGACAAAATTCCCTTCTATTCGATTAAGATCGATAAGAAAATGAAGGATTCTTATATCGAGGGATATGCCCGCCGGCATGGATCTTATAAGCAGGTGCAGCAAATCAATGATGGTGAAGAAATGGTGACCGGGAAAATGGAACAGGTGCTTTCTGATGCACAAGGCATGGTCGTTGAAAAGGCCAATTTCTCGCTCGGAGTGATGAAAGATGAAAACATTAAGAAATCGTTTCTGAAAAAGAAAATTGGGGATTCCATCACATTTGATCTGAAAAAAGCCTTTCCAAATGATACTGAAATAGCTGGTATATTGCAGATCGATAAGGATAGGATAAATGAAATTCAGCCGGATTTCATGTTTTCAATTGAAGAAATCTCGCAGTTCGTTAACGCCGACATAAATCAGGAATTATTTGACCAGGTATTTGGTAAAGATGTGGTTAAATCGACAGAAGCGTTTGAAACTGAGATTGAAAAAGACATTCGCAAGAACCTGGACCAGGAAAGCGAGTTGCGTTTTGCTGTCGATACGAAAGACCATCTTGTTAAGAAGCTAAAATTGAGATTGCCAGAAGAATTTTTGTTCAACTGGCTGCTGAAGACCAATGAAGGAAAATATACAAAAGAAGAAATAGAGAAAGACTTTGATCATTTTAAAACAGATCTGGAGTGGCAATTGATCAAGGATGAACTGGTTGAAAAAGCCTCCTTGCAGGTTGAAGAATCAGAAATTCTGGCGTATGCAAAAGAGGTTACATTCAGACAATTCATGCAATACGGTCTGACAAATCTCCCGGATGATCAGTTGGAGCACTATGCCAAAGAAATATTGAATAAAAAGGAAGAACGGCAGAAATTGTTGGATAAACTGCTGGAAGATAAAGTGATTGCCCATGTTAAGCAGATGGTGAAAGTCGAAAACAAAAGCATCTCGGCCGATGATTTTAATAAACTGTATGAGAAAAAATAATGGCCGGGAATCACTTTTATAAATTGTTTAAAATTTATTAACCTATTTACATCATACCATGGAAATAAAAGATGATTTTAAGAAATATACGAATAAACATCTCGGAATACCGAGCCTGAAACTGGATCAATACACCTCGATATACAATAACTACATCTCCCCAACCATTATCGAGGAGCGGCAGCTCAATGTGGCATCAATGGACGTATTTTCGAGGCTGATGATGGATCGCATTATCTTCCTCGGATTGCCCATCGACGACTATGTTGCCAATATCATCCAGGCTCAGCTATTGTATCTCGACTCGACGGAACCGGGGAAAGACATCCAGATTTATTTTAATACGCCGGGTGGGTCCGTTCATGCCGGCCTGGGAATATATGATACCATGCAGTATATAAGCTGTGATGTGGCCACGATTTGTACCGGAATGGCTGCTTCCATGGGTGCTGTTCTGCTCACTGCCGGCTCACCTGGGAAGCGATCCGCTCTTCGGCATTCCAGGATCATGATACATCAGCCCATGGGAGGCATCCAGGGACCTGCATCCGATCTCGAAATCACCACTCGGGAAATACTCAAACTCCGGACTGAACTATACAATATTATCGCAAGTCACTCCGGAAATACGGTAAAAAAAGTTGAAAAAGATGCCGACCGTGACTTCTGGATGACCGCCAAGGAAGCGAAAGATTATGGCATGATCGATGAAATTCTCGAAAAGGCCAAATAAACCATACATACATCCGGTATATTTTTATGAAGTACCCTAATATTCAATTTATTAGGATTTTATATCTTTGTACCTGATGAATCATTCCTGGTAAAAAATAATGTCATGGACCGATGTTCTTTTTGTGGGCGAGAGAAAAAGGATACCAATTTACTAATCGCTGGTATTTCAGGGCATATATGTGACCATTGTATTGAACAGGCGCACCATATTGTCCAGGAGGAAACCAGGGGCCGGAGTGATTTTGATGTCAACCAGATCAAACTCCTTAAGCCCGACGAAATAAAGAATTTTCTTGATCAGTATGTCATTGGTCAGGAAGTGGCCAAGAAGTACCTTTCAGTAGCCGTCTATAACCACTATAAGCGATTGATGCAGAAATCTCAATCGGATGAAGATGTTGAGATTGAAAAATCGAACATCATTCTGGTCGGTGAAACCGGAACCGGGAAAACCTTGCTGGCCAGGACCATCGCTAAAATGCTTCACGTGCCATTTACCATTGTGGATGCAACCGTCTTAACGGAAGCAGGTTATGTGGGAGAGGATATTGAAAGTCTCCTGACGCGGCTTCTGCAGGCTGCTGAATATGATGTTATTGCAGCTGAAAAGGGCATCGTTTTTATCGATGAAATTGATAAAATCGCCCGCAAAGGTGATAATCCATCCATTACCAGAGATGTGTCAGGTGAGGGTGTTCAGCAGGGTTTATTAAAGCTCCTGGAAGGTTCCATAGTGAATGTTCCACCCCAGGGAGGCCGAAAACATCCCGAGCAAAAAATGATCCCTGTTGACACGAAAAATATTTTGTTTATTTGCGGCGGTGCATTCGACGGCATTGAAAAAAAGATAGCCACTCGCATGAATACCAAAGTGATGGGTTACAAGGCTACAAAAGACAGAAAGCTGCTCGATGAAAGCAGCATCCTCTCCCATATTGCACCACAGGATTTACGGGCTTATGGACTCATACCGGAGATCATTGGAAGATTGCCTGTATTAACCTTCCTTGAACCGCTCGACCGCAAAACACTCAGACGGATTCTGACCGAACCCAGGAATTCCATAATCAAACAATATATCAAATTGTTTAAAATGGATGATATCGAATTGAGCTGGGATGAAGATGCCCTTCTTTATGTCGTTGATAAAGCCATCGAATTTAAAGTGGGCGCGCGTGGATTGAGGGCTATCTGTGAGGCCATTATGATGGATCCCATGTTTGAAATGCCCTCTAAAGGGATAAAAACCCTTCAGGTAACCGAAGCATTTGCGCGCCAAAAAATGGAAAAAATAGATCTGAAGATCCTGAAAGCTTCATAAAAAAAAGGCGAATGGATGTTCGCCTTTTTTCCTTTTAAAATGAATCTATCTTACTTATGGGAGTTGCCATCTGTGCTTATGCCTGAGCAAAATTGTCCTGGTGTCTCCGTTACGGGATACGGTCGCTTCATTATCACATTCCCCGTTGCCATAATCCAATACAAATGGTTCATGGTCAGACCTCTCAATAAGGATGGAACCACTTTTTATAAACCGGCAGCTGGCCGACCACTCCAGGGGAATTTGGATGGTTCTTGTGTACGTCAGACCTTTGTAATTGGTGCCGGATGCATTTCCCGTAATGAAGTAAACATCATCAAACGGATTGAATGTATCTTCACCTTCAAACCATTCCCGGGTCTTGGTGAAACTTTTGGTTAAAATAATGTCCTCCGAATCATCATCCGGCGCAGGAATGGTGATCTGACCTCCCTCCAGGGTGGCTGTAAATGTGAGGTTATCATTTTCATTCCGGCCATTGTTGGTCACATTTTTTGTGCCTTCCACATGGATCCCGTTAAAATAGTAATCAAAGAATTCTATGGTACGACTGGTACCCGGAACCCGGTATCGTCCAGTGATGGTTACCTTGATCATGCCGCTTCGTGTTTGACCATAAAATCCCTCACAACCCTCACCCCAGTCAATGGTGATCACCTTGGGCCAGTTTTCAGTATCCGGAATATCCACACTGATGGATGGACACCCGGTGGTCATCGATTTCAAAGAACCACCGCCATAGAGCAAATCATCAATGACATTTGTGGCATTATTAACCGATTCCATAATATCTGTAAAAATGGCCTCGGCAAGCGCATCATCTTCAACCATGATCAGATCGTCCTGGGTAAATGATGCGGTTTGCTCCTTCTGACATGAACTGAGAAGAAAGAATCCCAGGGTCAGGAACATCAGTATGGGTGTAATCTTTTTTGTTTTCATAACATAATTATTAAATGATTAATCGTTTATTCATTCAGATTCTAATCATTAGACTGGCCCAAAAAGCAAAGGTTTAATGAGGCCCCCAAAAAAATTTTTTTTCGAGCGGTTAACGGATCACTATGGGAATTGTCTGGCCCAGGATCGTGGCGGTGGCATTGGCATCACAGGTGCCATCCCCATAATCCAGAAGTATGCTGGCTGGATCCACATTGATTTCAATGGTCCCACTCCGGATCCAGGGGCACGCAATGGCCACATTCAGCGGATTGGCAATGGTCATGGTGTACTCTTTTAAAAGGCTGGTGATCCCACTGGCAGTGCCGGTGATTTCGTACACATCATCCAGAATATTCAATTTGGTATCTTCTCCAGAGATCCATTCGTTGGTACGATTGGTATTCCATGTAAACATATCACCTTCCGGATTTGTAATCAAACCATTGACAACCGATACCGAGAAGGTCAGGTTCTCTGATTCATTCAATCCATTATTTACAATGGTTTTGGTGCCATCCACCCGATAATCATCAACATAATAGTGGCTGGTTGTGATGGTCAGGGTGCATCCTTCGTTTCGATACCAATCGGAAATAACCGCTGTGATGACACCCCTTCTTGACCTCAGGTCAATGCCGGTACAATTCACATCTCCAAAATCAATGGTTATGGTTTTTGGAAATGTGTCATCAATAGGCTCGATTGTAATGGTTCCGCATCCTTCAGCTATACTGAACAGATTACTTTTGAAAGGGGCCGGTTCATTGATAAATAATTTTGCTGCATTATCAACCTGTTTAAATACATCATCAAACAGATTTGAGGCCACGGCGCTTTCAAGGGCAGAAGTTGTATCCGGTTTTTCAGCCGTTTTTTCGCATGAGAATATACCAGATATAATGGCCATAACGACCATGATTATATGAAAGTTGTATTTTTTCATAACAAACCAGTATTTTTTAAACAAAGGAAGAAGGAACTATTTCTTGATTCGTGCAAATACGGTATACGTATAGGAAAAATCAAGGTTACCGTCCGGTTCATGTTTTTCTTCTTCGATGAGGCGCCATTCTGTGGGGTTAAATTTTGGGAAATACGTATCGGCGGGAAATTCTTTATGAACAAAAGTAATATAGAGCTTATCGGCATGGTCCATAAATTGTTTATAGATCATGCCTCCACCAATGATAAAACATTCGTCATGGTCCGGGCATTTATCAATGGCGTCATCTATGGAATAGGCCATTTCACAACCTTCAAACGTTTCCCCGGGCACATCAGTGATGACAATATTGACGCGATTTGGAAGAGGTTTGACAGGTAAAGATTCATAGGTTTTCTTACCCATGATAATGGTATGGCCGGTGGTGAGTTTTTTAAAGCGTTTCAGATCATCCGGAATGTGCCATAAAAGATCATTATTTTTCCCAATACCATAATTTTCAGCGATGGCAACAATGATGGATAGAGTTTTCATAATGTTTAATAATTACAAAATAAGTGCAATTTAAAAAGCACGTTAAACAGAGATTTTTCCTTTAATATGCGGATGCGTTTGGTAGTCAAGCAAATTAAAATCATCATAATCAAAGTCAAAAATATTGGTAATGTCCGGATTCAGAACCATTTTGGACAAAGGCAACGGATTTCGGGTTAATTGTTGCTGGACCTGGTCAAGATGATTTAAATATATATGTGCATCACCCAGGGTATGAATAAACTCCCCTGGCTGAAGACCGCAAACCTGGGCCAGCATCATGGTAAGCAACGAGTAAGACGCAATATTAAACGGTACACCCAGAAATATGTCTGCGCTTCTCTGGTACAACTGGCACGAAAGGGTGCCATTTGAAATATAGAACTGAAATAGAATATGACAGGGTGGAAGGGCCATATTATCCAGATCGGATACATTCCATGCGCTGATGATATGCCGTCTTGAATTGGGTTTGTTTTGAAGGCTGCTTACCACATTGGAGATTTGATCAATGGATGTCCCATCGTGGTTCGGCCATGAACGCCATTGGTAACCATAAATATGTCCCAATTCCCCGTTTTCATCAGCCCATTCATTCCAGATGCGAACACCATTCTCATTCAAATATTTGATGTTGGTATCTCCTTTCAGAAACCATAAGAGCTCGTAAACAATCGATTTAAAATGTAGTTTTTTGGTCGTTAACAATGGAAAACCCTCTTGCAAGTTGAAACGCATCTGGTAGCCAAAAACACTGACTGTCCCGGTCCCGGTGCGGTCTTCTTTACGAACCCCTTTTGAGGTGACGTGGTCCAAAAGCTCTAAGTATTGCTTCATAAGGAAATGCGCCTGTAAAAACTGGAAGCAAAAATAGTAATTTAGGTCTGAAAGTTGATGCCTTCATTTAGAAGGATCATGATACAATACCATGTATAATTCAGTTTATCATAGTATTGCCATTTTATGTTATAAATACATTAGAACCGTCTCATTCTCCTGCCACCATTCACATGGTTGGCATCCAGAGTCCACATACCTCGTCCATGAGTGGCAATGACAATGATATTATCTCTGGGATGGATGATCATGTCATGTACATAAGTTGAAGGAAGAATACCCAGCGTTTGCCAGGATGCGCCGCCATCTTTTGAGACATAAACGCCCATATCGGTTCCAACGTACAAAATGTCCTTATCAATAGGATCTTCACGAATAACATTGACCGGACCCAGGGGTATGCCAGAAGAAATATCCTGCCAGGTCTTGCCATAATCATAAGATTTCCAGACATATGCAGCAAAGTCGTCATCGCGCTTCCCATTTTGGGTCAGATACACGGTACCCAGATTGAATTTTGAAGCTTCCATCCTCGATATCCATCGATCCTGAACCAGCCCATTGGTAATTTCAGTCCATGATTTTCCACCATCTTTGGTAACATGGGCCCGACCATCATCGGTTCCTGCATAAACCACCCCATATTTCAGTGGGGACTCCGAAATTGTAAAAATGGTCTGGTATGGTATATCCCCCGATTTGTCAGGATTATTATAAGTTAAGTCCGGACTGATACGTTCCCAGGTATCTCCCCGGTCCAGTGACCTGAATACATATTGCATCCCATGATATATGATATTATTATTGTGTGGTGATATGATGAAAGGTGCTACCCATTGACCCCTTAATGGGGGTTCATCATCAAAAATGGCCGGCAGGATGTTTTTCCTGTTATCGGGCCATGATTTACTCAGATCGGTGCGACTGATGGTTCCATAAAACCCGGCTGAATATACAATGTCGGGATTGGTTGGATCAATAGCATGGCTGCTGCCTTCACCGCCGGGGGCACTTTCAAAAACAACCTCGGGGATCTGATCACGATCGCGACCGATGTCAACCACTCCCCGGTAACTGCCATGATCCTGCACAGATCCATATACATGGAATGGAGAAGCCATATCATATCCAATATTAAAAAATTGCACTGCAGGCAGCCGATCGGTAAAAGAACGCCAGGTAGCGCCTTTATCATAGGAAAAATAGACACCACCATCATTGGCATTAACCAGATAATCCGAGTTGTCAGGGTCGATCCACAAACCATGATGATCCCCATGCATACCGCGGAGGCGCTTGAAGGTTTTGCCACCGTCGTACGACACATTCAGGGCCAGCCCCATGGTGTAAATGGTGTTTTCATCGTTGGGATCCACCCGGATCTGACCGAACACCCATCCATATGTGGCTGAATGACGTTCCATATATGTTTTCATGTCTTCTGACTGACCGCTTACCTGGATCCATTGCTCACCAGAATCGTCAGAACGGTATATGGTGGCTCCTTTGATGATCCCACCACGTGGCCTTCCATATGAATCCGTATCTCCCTCCGGAGCTTCTTGGGCAATTTCATAATTGTCCACAAAAGCATACAGGACATTTGGCTTGGAAGCACAAATGTCGATGCCAATGCGTCCCCTGAAGGCACCTTCAGGCAATCCCTGGTTCACGGGACGCCAGTTCTTACCACCATCTGTGGTTTTATAAATACCACTTTCCTTGTATCCGGATGCATTTCTTGGATCATTCCATTTTTCCCGGATGCGCTGCCATGTGGCCGCATACAGTATATTTGGATTTATTGGGTCCATGACCAGGTCAATGGCCCCTGTAAGGTCGTTGATGTACAATATTTTTTCCCAGTTTTTACCGCCATCAATGGTTTTGTAAATTCCACGCTCCTTATTACGGGTCCATTCATGACCTGAGGCAGCCACATACACGATATCAGAATGGCTTGGATCAATTATGATGCGTGCAATGGTCAGAGTGTTTTCCAAACCCATGTGAGCCCAGGATTTTCCAGCATCCGTTGTCTTGTAAATGCCGGATCCACATTGAGAGCTTCTGAAAATATTGGCTTCCCCGGTGCCGACCCATAACACGTTCGGGTTGTTTGGGTCAAGTGCTATATCACCCATGGAAGTAGAGGCCTGGTCCTCAAAAATGTTTTCCCATGAAGTACCCTCATTGATGGTCTTCCAGAGGCCACCGGATGCGGAAGCCGCATAAACCGTGTAATGTTCTCCTTTTGGGGCGACCACCTCAACATCTGTGCATCTGCCACTGATGTTGGTAGGTCCCAGAAATTGCCAATGGAGATCTTTAAACTCCGATGCCTGAATCATCTGATCATGTGTTTTGAACCGTTCCAGTCGTGTTGCTCCATCCAGTACAGCTGATTTTTTCTGGGCAGAAGTCCATTGAAAAATGGTGCTCGTCAGGATCAGGGCTGCAATGACCAAGATTCGTTTCTGGCCTTGTAAGGGGTCTGATTTTTTCATGTTGGTATTTTTAAAGTTCAATAAAGTTATGATTTCCGATGTATGGCTTAGATTGTGGTTAATATCTGGAACATCCATTTGAGGATCAAAAGATATACAATTTTCTTCAGATTCAAGATGCCATTTTTTACATATCAATATGATGACCTGTCCCACACATAAATAGAATTCACACCCAATTTTTTGCTGGATAATAAAGTTATTATTATCTTCTGGAAATTAAAACAGAACAGGAATAATATACCAATGAGACAATGGCCAGACGGAGTTATTATATATTTATTGGAATGCTGTTCAGTTGCGTAACACTTTTTGCCATGGATGAAATGGAACAATTGATTCCGGAGAAACTGGGTTTGTGGTTTCAGTCCGGCCCGGATCAGGTGTATTCCAGCCTATCCCTGTACGATTACATTGATGGAGGCGCAGAGCTATTTATTTCGTATGGATTTGACAGGGCTCTTTCTAGAACCTATATTGCTGAAGATCAGCCCGACATCAAGGTCGACCTGTTCGATATGCATCTACCGGAAAACGCATTCGGTGTTTTTTGTCATATTCAGGAAAACATGCAATTCGAGTTTGGTCAGGGATCGGTAATTTATGACGATGCCATACTCTTCTGGAAGGATCATTATTATGTCTCTATTACATCCGATGATATTACACCGGCATCGATTGAAACACTCAGGAAAATGGCACAGTATATAAATGCGGCCATTCCAATCGAAGGTGCGTTGCCGGAAGTCTTAAACTATCTGCCAGAAAAAAATTTGATTGAAGCCAGTATCATATATTTCAAACATTACATATGGCAAAATTCCCTCTACTATTTTGCCGATGAAAATATCCTGGAGTTGGATCCGTATTGCCATGCGGTTTTGGCCAAATTCGATTTGGATAAACAACAGGTGGTATGTCTTGTTGTAGAATTCCCTGATGAGAGCAGGGCCAGGAGGGCTTTTAGAAATTTCAATCTGGCATTTGAAATGAGTCCTGAGGAGAATCCGGGATATGTTCCAATCGAAGACCACAAATGGCTGGGCGCCAGTCAAAAAGAATCTTTGTTTATGGCACTCTTCAATGGCGATGACCGACTCTCTTTGGAGGATCTGATGCAGAATATAAATCCCAGAAAATAAATGACTAGCTATGAAAAAGAACACCATTACCAGGCGAAAACTCATCCGCGATTCAGCGTTGGCTGCTGCCGGCGGTTCCATTCTTTTAAATATGCCAGCAATGGCATTTTCTGGTACAGAAAGTTATCAGTCAAAAGTCGTCCTGGTTCGTGATAAAAAGGTATTGGACGCCAAAGGAGCGATCGATGCAAATGTTATACAGGATATGATTGACAATGCGGTGGTAGAACTCACCGGCAGTAAAACAATTCAAAAGGGATGGGCATCACTTTTCAAGCCAGATGATGTTGTGGGTATCAAATCCAATGTATGGAACCAGCTTCCAACCCCGCCGGAACTTGAGCATGCCATTAAGAAGAGGATCATGGAAGTCGGTGTCCCGGAATCGGATATTGCGATCTCTGACCGTGGTGTATTATCCGATCCTGTTTTTACCAGATCCACTGCCCTGGTGAACGCACGGCCATTACGAACCCATGCATGGTCTGGTCTGGGGACCCTGATTAAGAATTACATCACCTTCACCAATAAAAAACCTTCCTTTCACCCTGATTCCTGCGCCGACCTGGCCAAACTTTGGGAATTTAAAGAGGTAAAAGGTAAAACCCGTTTAAATGTGCTGGTCGTTCTGACACCCTTATTTCATGGTGTGGGCCCCCATCACTACAACCAACAATACGTGTGGCCCTATTATGGACTTTTGGCAGGATTTGATCCGGTGGCAGTGGATTCTGTGGGGGTCCGGCTGATCAACGCAAAACGGATGGCATATTTTGGCGAAGACCGTCCCATCAATCCGCCACCCAAACATGTGTTGCTCGCCGATACACGACATGGATTGGGTACCGCTGATCCTCTAAAGATCGAATTGGTGAAAATGGGTTACCAGGACGATCTGCTGATATAAGCGAGTAATTCTGATACCAGGGACCAATTCAAGTTAAAAAGATGGTTGAAATTTGCAACCATCCGATGCGGATTGCGTCCTAATATTGGGAACGATCTGCCTGACTATGTTTTTTAGTTATATAAAAACGGCCTTACGTAATATATTCCGGCATAAGGGTTTCTCTTTCCTGAATATTTTTGGGCTGGCTCTCAGTATGTCCGTTTGTTTATTGATCATACTGGTGATTGATGATCAGCTATCCTACGATAACTTTCATCAGAATAGAAAAAGGATATACCGTGTTCTTACCAATAATGAACTATCCAGCGAACTGGTTACCAGGTTTGCGTCAACAGCCCTCCCTGTGGGTGAGGTGTTAAAGGAAAACAACGATCTGGTGGAAGCTGCTGCAGTATTTAATAGCCGATTGGGAGGCGACTGGAAAGCCAACGATAAGGTGATCCCAGTGCAGGCCTATTTTGCCAATGCTGATTTTTTTAAGGTTTTTGATTTTGAGGTTACTGGACAGAAACGCGATGACCTGCTGAAACAACCGAAAACAGTTGTCCTAACAGAAGAAACAGCAAAGAAATTCTTTGGAACCGAAGATCCGGTTGGAAAAACCATTGAAATAGACACCCTTGGAGGATTTACCATTGTTGGTTTGATTCCGGAGTCAAAAAATAAATCCCATCTTCAATTTGAGGCATTGGCTTCTATTGAATCCGCTCCTTCCGACTGGTTCGATAACTGGACCCAGGTTTGGGCCAGTTATGCCTACCTGTTGTTAAAGGAAAACGTACGGCCAGAACAATTTGAATATGTGTTTGCCAGCTTGAATGAAGATCATTATTCAAATGATCCTGATCATGATTATACCTTTAGTTTACAGGCACTTACAGATATTTGTCCGGGTCCTGTCCTGGGAAATGAACCGGGATTTTTTTTGCCCAATATTTTCATTTATGTGATGGCGGGTCTGGCGCTCCTTGTTATTATTTCTGCTGCATTTAATTACACCAATCTATCGTTGGCAAAATCATTAACACGTACCGGTGAAATTGGTGTAAGAAAAGTGGTGGGGGCACAGCGGTCACACATATTCGTTCAATTCCTGGTAGAATCGGTAATAATATCGCTTATTTCGCTATTCCTGGCCTATCTGATATTGCAATTTCTGACTCCGGCGTTTACCAGAATGAAATTTATGACATTGCTGGAGATCCGTCCGGCAGAAAATACCAGGGTGTACCTGTATTTTTTATTTTTTGCCCTGCTGACTGGTTTTATTGCGGGTTTCCTTCCGGCCACATATGTTTCCTCATTTAACCCGGTAAATATATTTAAAGCATCAGGACGCTTAAAGATCTTTTCGAGGATTACCCTAAGAAAGGTGCTGCTGATATCCCAGTTTTTTATTTCGATGATCCTGATTGTAACCATCATTCTTCTAGTCCGCCAAATGAATTATTATCTGAACCAGGATTATGGTTTCCAGAAAGAAAATATTCTGAGCCTGGCCAGGCAGGATATAGAAAAAGAAGTGCTGGTTGCGGAGTTGTTGAAAATGCCTGAAATAAAGGAAATTGCCTGGGGATCACATATTCCGGCCATGGGAAATCGCTGGACCCTTGATTTTTGGAAGGAAAAACGGGATGACCGGATCACCACAGCCTATTTTAGTGTCGACCATAAATACATCGATGTCCTGGAACTCAATTTAATTGCAGGACGAAATTTTCCCGAAAATTTAAGCGATGGACTATCGGATTACATGATATTAAATGAAAAAGCAGTTTCAGAATTTCATCTGGGATCTCCGAATGAAGCCATCGGGACTACTTTGTTTGGCGATGACAGCCTGGTATTTGAAGTGATAGGTGTCATTAGCAACTACCACTATGTGTCACTTTTTGAACGGATCGGCCCCATGGCCCTGATTAACAATAATCAGACCCAGCGCTATGCTCATATGGTAATGACCTCTGATGATATTGTTGGCAGCATTGGAAAAATTGAGAAAATGTGGAAAAAACTGGATCCCTATCATGAAATTCGTATGGAATTTCTGGACGAAGAGATCAGGAATTATTACGGATTCTTTACGGACATTTTATTTATGGTGGGATTCACGGCATTGCTTGCCATTATGGTCGCCTGTATGGGTTTACTCGGCATGGCTTTATATACCATCGAAACCCGGCTCAAAGATTTTGGAATCCGAAAGGTCCTGGGCGCAGATGGGAGGTCTTTGTTTTTTTCAGCTGGCAGATCTTTCTT
>Ga0209536_100002572_pt1 | contig 29589 bp, 29 predicted proteins | sample DeeMarSeWOR28_12_FD_187461 | JGI IMG/M metagenome (GOLD analysis project Ga0209536, IMG submission 187461) | Marine sediment microbial communities from White Oak River estuary, North Carolina - WOR-2-8_12 (SPAdes) (version 2) | ecosystem: Environmental > Aquatic > Marine > Intertidal zone >...
CACGTTCGACATAACGACGACCGAGGGACTCCAGACGTTCGCGGTGGCGATCGGAGCCCTGGAGCCGGATGTGGGTGATGCCTCGTTCCGCCTGTCTCTGGTGGTCACGAGCGTGAGCCCGTGGGGTGGTGTGGAAGTGCTGCCCAACTAGAACTGTCTTCGAAACACCGGTTGCCTCACCGGTGTGAACCCCCGGGCAGGCGCGCAGGACGGCGCCTGTCCGGGGACCTTCCCACGGTGAAGGCGACCGTTTCTTGACTTGAAACTGGACATTAGTTTGACGAAGGCGGTCGCGGGACACCGCGGGCCCATCCTGGAGTCCATCCGCTCATACGGACCCTGACGGCGACCGTTCGAGGTCGGGAGAAACGGCGAGAGTCATGATCGCGAATACGACGGAAACCGAGAAACGGCACCCGATCCAGGTCGTGGTTCGCCGCACCGGACTCACGCCGGACGTGCTGCGGGTGTGGGAGAAACGGTACGGAGTGGTCGATCCGGGACGGTCGCAGGGAGGGCACCGGCTTTACTCCGACGACGACGTGGAACGCCTGATGCTGCTGAACCGGGTGACGACGGCGGGTCGGAGGATCAGCAAGGTCGCCGGTCTGACGACGGAAGAGCTGCAGAGCATGGCCGATGAAGATGCCGAGGCCGTGTTCGTCAGCTCCGAGACGCCTGCCGTCTCCCTCCGCTCCGAGCCCTACCTCCATGCCAGCCTCGCGGCGGTGAACAACCTCGATCCGCGGGAACTCGAAGCGAGCCTGATGCGCGCGACAGTCGCGCTGCCCGCGCCCGTGATGATCGGCGAGGTCGTGGGGCCGCTTCTGGCCAGCATCGGCGAGGAGTGGGCACACGGGAGACTCAGCCCGGGGAAGGAGCATCTCGCCTCGGGAGTCATCCGGCGGGTGCTGGAGACGATCATGAACGCCTGTGCGCCGGACACCGATGCGCCCGGTATTGTCGTGGCCACGCCGGCAGGACAGGTGCATGAGTTCGGAGCGCTGCTGGTGGGAGCGGCGGCGGCCGCGCTCAACTGGCGCGTCGCCTATCTCGGGACGAGCCTGCCGGCGCAGGACGTAGCCGAAGTCGCGGCGAGCACCGGCTCGGAGCTGATCGCGCTCAGCATCGTCTATCCGACCGACGATCCGCAGGTCGCGGAAGAGCTCCGGGCGATACGGGAGTTCGCAGGCGCCGACACCCGGATCATCGTCGGAGGTCGCGGTGCCCTGCACTACCTGGACGCGATCGAGGCGATCGGAGCCCGCGTCGTCACCCGGCTGCCGGAACTGGTGGAAATCCTCGAGGAAGGACAGCACTGACACGATCCCAGGCGATCGAACACGAGCAGTCGGCCCGTCGGGTTCCGAGTCGGACATCCGGTGGCGCGCAGCATTGATCCGTTTATCTTGCTGTCGGAACGGATGGAGCTCGTGAGAGGGGCGATCGATGACCATGATTTCTGATCCGCGGACCGGCGCGCCTGCGTGAGGGATTCCGGACGGGGCTTCCTGTCGGTGCTGGGGATCTACGCGGCCGGTTCCTGGCTGATTCTCCAGATCGTCGATGTCCTGAATCAGAATCTCGGGCTCCCGCCGTGGGCATTTTCCCTCGCGCTCATGCTGCTGCTCGTCGGGCTTCCCATCGTCGGAATCACCGCTTTCCTCCAGGCGCGCGCGCACCCGCGAACCGCCGATCCCGCGTCGGCCGGCAGCGAACCGTCGAAGGGGGCGGCTCGACTCTTCACCTGGCGCAACGCCCTTCTCGCGGGACTGGGCGCGATGGCGCTGTGGGGGGTATTTGCGACGGCCTGGCTTCTGCGCAGCCGCCCTGCGAGCGGGCCGTCGCAGGAGTCGGTCCAGTCGGACGCCGGGCCGACCGGACGGCTGACGCTTCGATCCGCGCCTGAGGACGTGAGCGTCGAACTCCGCCGTGTCATTTCGCCCGACGGTCCGCTGCTGGACGAGGCGATCGCTCTCGGCACCACACCCCTGGAGGCGGTAGCGGTCCCGATCGGTGAACTGGTGGTCCGGCTTGAACGCGAAGGGTGGGTGCCCCTGACCCTTCTGGCATTCGTCGAGGAATCGGGAACCGTGGTGCTCGAGGCATCTCTGCTTCAGGAGGCTCCGCTCGGGACCGGTATGGTGATGGTGTCCGCCGGCCCGGTGCCGGGAGGCGCCGGCGGCCTGCCCAGCGAGCCCTTTCTGTTCGACCGGCACGAGGTGACCAACCGACAGTTCGCCGCGTTCATGGCGGACGGTGGCTACCGGACAGCCAGCCTGTGGCCCGACTCCCTGTCGATCGACGGTTCCCGGTCGCCCTGGGCGGATGCGGTCGAGTTACTGACGGATCGCACGGGCGCGATCGGGCCCCGCGGCTGGTCGGGATCGGTATTTCCACCCGGCTCGGCGGATCACCCGGTCACCGGAGTGTCGTGGTACGAGGCGAACGCCTACTGTCTGTGGCAGGGCAAGCGCCTTCCCACCTTCTCGCAGTGGTGGCGAGCTGCGCTCGGCGATGGGGACCAGCCGTATCCGTGGGGAACCGACTCGAAATCGCTGCGCGCGCGGGCGAACTTCGAGGCGACGGGCACGCGACCCGTGGAATATTCTCCCCTCGGGACGAGCCCGTTCGGGGCGTTCGAGATGGCAGGTAACGCCAGAGAGTGGCTGCGTCCGGACGAAGACGGGGCCGCGACGGTGCCGAGCGTCGGCGGCTCGTGGCAGGATCCGGAATACACGTTCTCGATCGAGTGGAGAGAAGAGCTGCCGGTGGGGTTCGCCAACGAAACCACGGGATTCCGATGCGCACGACACAGCGAATAGTGTTCGGGCTGGCCCTGAATGCAGCAATCGCCGCCGTTGCGGTCGGACCCGCGTCTGCGCAGTGGGCATCGGATGCGTGGCTCGAGAATCCCGTCGGCCAGGAGACGTTCGACACCTACCGGGAGTTCTTCCGATACGATGCGGGTGAGCCCTTCGACCTCGAGACGCGATCGGTGGACGACGTGGAGGGAATCCGGGTCCGTCGTCTGACCTTTACGAGCACGCGCGACGAGACGGTGTATGCGGACTACTACGAAGCCGCGACGTCCACCCGGGACCGCCCCCACCTGATCCTCGTGCATGGTGGGATCCGCCCCGGAAAGGCCTCGATGCGACCGATCGCCGAGTTTCTCGTCCGCCGCGGCTTCAGCGTCATGGCGATCGACATGCCCCTGTTCGGTGAGCGCGACACCGGTCAGCTCGCCTCGTTCAGCGAGTCGGACAAGCACGAAAACCTCTACAATCGCGAATCGATCTACCTGCAATGGATCGTTCAGCTGGTAAAGGACGTCGGGCGCACGTTCGATCTTCTCGTGGATGAGTTCGGCGCCGACCCGGGACGGATCGCCTACGTGGGATTCAGCCGGGGGGCCCAGGCCGGCTTCATCGTGACGGGCGTCGACCAGCGGTTCGTCGCGTCAGCAAACTTGTACGGGGGGCACCTCGATCGCTCGGAGACCGGGCACCTCGCAGCCGCCTGCCCCGCGAACTACATCGGGCGAATCGCACCTCGGCCCATGTGGATCCTCAACGGCACGTTCGATGGAGACTACGATCGGGCGCTGTCGGTCGAGCCGCTGCTTCGCCTGGCCGGCGAGCCGCACGAGGTCCATTGGGTCGAGACCGGACACCAGTTCCCTCGGGAGCAGGACCTCGAGAAACTGGCGAAATGGCTGATCGAGGTCATGGGCTGACTCCCGGTCGAGCCGAATCGGATACTCTCACACAGATCGAGCCATGAACCAGGATCCCGACCTCCCGCCCTCGCGAGCGCTCGCCGCCCAGAAGCCGCTGCCGCCGCCGCTGTTCCGCTGGGTCGTGCTCGTCGTCATCAGCCTGGCGATGTTCGGCAACTACTACGTGTACGACGCGATCAGTCCGATCGCCGACCTGCTGCGCGACCAGCTCGGATTCTCCGACAGCCAGATCGGGACGCTGAACGCCATCTACAGTTTCCCGAACATCATCATGGTTCTGATCGGCGGGATCATCATCGATCGGATCGGAGTCAAGAAGGCGACCCTGTTGTTCGGGACCCTGTGCTTCATCGGTGCCGGGGTCACTGCCGCGACGGGCACCTTCTGGGTGATGGCGGCGGGTCGCCTGATCTTCGGCCTCGGCGCCGAGTCCCTGATCGTCTCGGTCACCGTGGGGATCGCCCGCTGGTTCCGCGGTCGGGAGCTGAGCTTCGCGTTCGGCGTCAATCTCACGATCGCGCGGCTGGGGTCCTTCCTCGCCCTCAACTCGCCCACCTGGGCGAAGCCGGCGTACGAAAACTGGCAGTGGCCGCTGTTCATCACCGTCGGCTTCGCCACCTTCTGCATCGTCGGTGCCCTGGTCTACTGGGTGCTGGAGAACGGGGCCGAGCGGAAGTACGATCTCGGCGAGGCCGGGGAGACGGACCGGGTGGAGTGGGGCGACCTGTTCGCCTTCCCGCGCTCGTACATCTGGGTCGTGCTGCTGTGCGTGACCTTCTACTCGGCGATCTTCCCGTTCCAGACCTTCGCGATCAAGTTCTTCCAGGACGCGCACGGTGCCAGCCGCGAGACGGCGGGATTCCTGTCCAGCATCATCACCCTGTTTTCGATGATCTTCACCCCGCTGTTCGGTCTCTGGGTCGACCGGGTCGGAAAGCGGTCGCTGTTCATGATGGTCGGGTCGCTGCTGCTGGTGCCGGTCTACCTGGTGATGGCCTATACGGACGTGAATCTCATGGTCCCCATGGCGACGATGGGCATCGCGTTCTCCCTCGTCCCGGCGGTGATGTGGCCCTCCGTAGCGTACCTCGTCGAGGAGGCGAAGCTGGGCACCGCCTACGGGCTGATGACGATGATCCAGAACATCGGCCTGTTCGGGTTCAACTGGATGATCGGCTGGGCGAACGACTACTCGGGTGCGAGCGCCACGAACCCGGGCGGCTACGCCCTCGGGATGTGGATCTTCTCGGTGCTCGGATTCCTCGGGTTCTTCTTCGCGTTCATGCTCCGGCGCGAGGAGATGGGCCCGCATTCACACGGGCTGGAGACGATCACGGTTCAGTCGACGAAGCAGGCCGAGGCCGCCGGCAGATCGTAGAAGCCGGAACTGCGTTGCAGGCGCCGGACCCGCCTGGCCGTTGACAGGGATGGGCGGCCGAGTCGTTCTTGGACGCGAGCGCTCCACGAACGAGAGTGCCGATACCCGAACGGGAGCGAGACACGGATGTCCGAGCAGAACAAGGCGATCGTCAACAGGTTCGTTTCCGAGATCTGGAACGCCGGAGACCTTTCATCCGCCGCCGAAATCATCGCGGACGACTACCGTCACCATTCCAGCCAGCTCGCTCCGTTCGTGGGCCGCGAGGGGCTGGCGGCCATGGTCGCGGATCTGAGGTCCGGGTTTCCGGACGGCCGGTTCACCGTCGAGAAGGAGCTCGCCGAGGGCGACATGGTGGCGCACCGCTGGACCTTTCGCGGCACGCACAGCGCGGACTGGAACGGCATCCCGGCCACGGGCAGAAAGGTGGAGTTCAACGGCACGGCGATCAGCCACCTGAAGGATGGCAAGATCATCGAGCACACGGCGGACTGGGACGCGATGGGAATGATGCAGCAGCTGGGCGTGATCGAGGGCTGAGTACCGACATCCGGTGCGATACCTGCGCGTGAACGAGGGCGCTCCGGGCTCCCCGAAAAAGAAAGGGCCGCTCCGAAACCGGAGCGGCCCTCTCAGGCTGGTCAGCCGGTGAAGTCAGTCGGCGAGCGTGACGTTCTCCGCGGCCGGGCCCTTCTGACCCTGCACCATGTCGAACTCCACGACGTCTCCCTCTTTCAGCGACTTGAAGCCTTCGCCCTGGATGGCGGAATGATGGACGAAACAGTCCTTGCCGCCTTCCTCCAGCGTGATGAAGCCGAAGCCCTTTTCATCGCTGAACCACTTCACCGTTCCCTTGGTACGCATCAATACTGCTCCTTAAGTAGGTCGTAGTCGGAGTCCGGTTGATCCGTACCGTCCGACCGCCTGACACACGTGCGGCGAAATCACCCCCGCACAGGGCTGCGCGCTGCCGCTACAAAAAACGGGAGACCAGTTAGAACAGGTCTCCCGAAAACCACGTCCTGTAACTGTAGCGCACCATACCCGGCACCTTACCGGGCCGCCACATTATAGCGAATGGGGAGCCGAAAGTCGAGTAGGCGCCGACTTCCGGCCGGGTTGCCTCAGATCGAGCAGGTCATGTCCGTGCCGCAGCACATCGGCGACTTGACCATTCCGTGACCTTCGGGGCACCTGGCGACGGCGACGGTCGCGCCGGTGTCCGTGGTGATCTTGTCGTGAACCAGCTGCTTGCCGCACTTGCCGCAGGTCATGGTGCCGACGCTCATTCCACAGACATCGCAGGTGTAAAAGGCCATTCTCGCTCTTCCATTCCGGGGTTGCTCCGAGATCGTGCCGGACGCTCGTCAACCTGCCGCCCGACACCGCTCGCGGGCAAGACGACGGAACGCTACCAGCCACCGGACCCTACATCGGCGACGGCTGGAAGAGCGAATGCTGCGCGAGGGGCGTCACCCGGGCGCCGGCCGAGAAGCCTCGGAGGATGATCGGGCCACTCCACTTCGCTCCGGCTGCCCGGGAATCGGGTCCGTCCGCCGATTCGCGGCTTACGACCACCATCAGCTGCTGGTGCGACGACTCCGCCCCGAGCTCGCCGTCCACTTCCAGCTGCCCGACGTACTCGACGTCCGTCAGGGTCGGAGTCGTCAGCCACACCCGATAGACCTCGCCGGCGACCTTCGGGATTCCCTCGAGCACGATACGGAGGTCGTACAGCACCCGGCCGTGTTCATCGACCGACACTCCGTACGGCGACCAGGGTTGCTGGAGCAGCACCATCCCCGAGGCCCCCTCGTTTCCCATGGTCGGGAAGAGCGGGAACCGGTCCGGGAGCCGATCGGACCCGATGCCCGCCAGCACTGCGAGCAGGGGGAAAAAGGCGAGAGACATGGTCAGGGGACCAGTCCCTTCGGACCGTGGTCCCAGTCCTGCACGCTCGAGATGTTCGGCATGCCGTAGTCCGATCCATGCCACCCGTCGAAACCGTCCAGTCTCATCAGCCACAGGCCCGTGACCATGTCGCTCGCAACGATCAATCCGTCGTAATTGCGCACGTCGATCCCGAACGCCCCGTTGAAATCGCTCTCACCGACCGGGTTGCCCGAGCTCAGTCCCAGGTCCATGGCGAGGCCCTCCTTCTCCGGGCCGTCGTAGGTGTCGTACCAGCCGACGCCAACGGGATCTTCGGGATCGCTGATGTCGAAGATGTCGATCCCGTCCTTGTAGGAGGATACGAACACGTACGGGTAGCGCATCTCGTTGTTGTGGGAGAGCGCCTTGTAGTTTCGGGTCCAGGCGCTGATCTCCGACGTGATCCGGTCCACGTCGCCGTGGATTCCCTGTCCGAGGTCGTAGACGCGAAGAGGCGAGTATCGGTACTCGGTCTGTCCGACTCCGATCTTCGCGTCCGGGGTCGCCGTGAGGGTGTGCGCCAGCGTGACGCCCATGACTCCGACGATCGATGTGAGCAGCTCGGGATTCTCGAGGTCGGTGATGTCGTAGATGTAGTAGCCATCGAGCCCGGATCCGTAGAGGATGTCCCGGCCCGACTCGGGCTCCCAGGCGACGTAGAAGTCGTGATACCCCTGCATCGGACCGAACGGGGAGTCGCTCGCCGTCGAGGGCCAGGGAACCTGTCCGATCAGTCCCTGGTCCTCGTCTCCGGTCAGAAACGCCGACAGGTCGTACAGGTTGGCGTGCGGACCGCTCGTGGTCGCGACCAGGACGGGAGTTCCCGAGGAGTGCTTGTACGCCCAGATGTTGTGGAATCCGCCCGGCGTCTCCGGCGCACGGAATCGACCCACCTCACGAACCGTGGAGGCGTCGGGCAGTCCCGTGACGTCGAACACGACCGCGCCGAGATCGGAATCAGGTCCGCCGAAGAACTGCAGGGACTGGATCACGTAATAGCGGCCGTCGTGCTTGAAGTACTTGGTGTCCATTCCGCCGAGGCCGATGTGAAGCTCGGGGTCCTCGATCCGCCACTGGTACAGGAGCTCCGGACTCGACGGATCCTCTATCGACACGATGTCCATGCCCTTGGTCGGACCGAGCACCCGCGCCAGGTATGCGTAGGGGCGATTCGGTTCCTGCTCGATCTCGATGTCGGTGTAGCTGATCCGAAGGCCGTCCCCCGGGTGAAACCGTCCGATCACCTCCATGTTGTCGGTGCCCGGGCCATCGACGGCTTCCTGCGCGATCAACGCCCACGGTGCAGCGCCGAGGGCGATCGCGAACGCCGTGGCCGCGCGCAGGCAAGCTCTGAAGAAATCGTCTGTCATTTGTCTTCTCCCTGTTCGACGGCAAATGCCATCATCATTCCAGCCTCCAGGTGCTCCGCGATGTGACAATGGAGCATCCAGCGGCCGGGGTTCGTGACTTCAAGCAGAATGTCCACGGTCGAACCCACCGGGAGCAGGGCCGTGTCCTTCCAGGCCAGGTTTTCGTTCGGCACGCCGTCGCGGGACAGGACCAGGAAGCGCTGCCCGTGCAGGTGTACCGGGTGATTCATCGGGTGGAACGCCTCGGGATCGTTGCGAAGCCGGATCTTCACGACATCGCCGACGTCGAAGCGCCAGTCGATGTCCATGTTCTCCGCTCCCGTCTCCACATCGCGGAGGATCCAGCGCACTTCGTTCGATGTCGACAGCCAGTTCATGTGCGACATCACGTCGGTGAACTCGACAGGCGAGCGGTAAGTGGTGTCGATTGCGATGAACTGCATTACCTGCACGGGCAGTTCGCTGATGTCGACGGTCAGCTGGAGCTCTCGGTCGACGGGCGCCTCGGTGTATTTCCGATAGGGTTCCACCTCTCGCCGCACTTCCTCGTCGACCCGCAACTCGCCGAATGACTCGGTCCAGTCCGGGGAGGCGGCCGTTTCCTCGACCCGAACGGAACCCAGGGTGTCGGTGGCCGAAAAGAACTTTCCCTGCATGTGGTTGAGCGCCGTGATCCGGTTGACGATCGGGTATTCGCCGGGCTTCTCGAACAGCACCTCGACCACGTAGCGCTGGGCGGGCGCGATGGCCACGCTGCGCACGAACATCTCCTTTTCGAATCTGCCGATGTCCGCGCCGACGAGCTTCATCGGTGCCCCGCCGAACGAGACGTTCCACGTCCGCGTGTTGGAGACGTTGGTCAGGTAGAAGCGCACCACTTCGCCTGAATTCGCCTCCAGGTCGTAGCGGGTCTCACCGTTCACCAGAAGCACGTTTCCGAACCGACCCATGATCGTGAAGTTGGATGCCTCGAGCCCGAACGGGACCAGCTCGTCGCCCTCGATCAGGATGTCGTCGAGGGTGATCACCTCTTCCCGATGGACGGGGTCTTCGTACGGCGAGCGATCCGGGCGCACCAGCATGTTGCCGTACAAACCGAGATCCTGCTGAATGTCTTCCCTGACGTGCGGGTGATACCAGTAGATGCCCGCGTCCGGGAAGCGGATCGTGTAGTCGAAGGTTTCTCCCGGGAGCACCGGGTCCTGAGTCAGGCCCGGCACCCCGTCGAACCGATTGTCGAGGCGCAATCCGTGCCAGTGCACGGTCGTCTCCATGTCGATCCGGTTGGTGAACCGCACGTGGACTTCCGCCCCTCGCTCCACCCGAATCAGGGGACCCGGGATCTGCTGATTGAAGGCGTACATCACGAAGGTCTCGCCGTTCACCATCTTCCGGACCAGGCCCGCTTCGAGATTCAGGGTGTCTCCGCTGGCCAGGTCGACGATCGTTCGCGGTCCCGCCATCGGGAGCGCGGCCGGATCCAGGTCAGAACCGGGGAGAAAGTCCGAAACCGACGGTCGAGCCTTCTTAAGCCCGGGAAGCATCGGGTTGCGGATCATGTGCATGATCATCGCCGCCGAAGGCATGATCGGGATCCCGGTCGCCGCATCGTGGTGCCCGTGGTCCATCTCCTGTGCCGGCGCTCCCGTCGGGCTCGCCAGTACAACTGCCCACAGGACCGGCCACAGGGCCAGGGTGTGCCGGACCCGGCACCGGGTGTCGTGGAGACCTGCCTGCGCCAAGAAGCGCCCTCACTGAATATCGTGGTGAATACGAACGGACCTCGGAGCCCGCGGCGGCCTATCGTAGTCGGAAGTGGCGCGGGCTGTCCACCTCCAGCCGTCCGACGCCGGCTCGTCAGTGCCGGTGGGCGTCGCTCGTACCTTCGTGTTCCATGGCAGGCATGTCGGCATCGTGGGATCCGTGATCCATCGCATGTCCGCCCCCGATCAGCCCCTGGCGCATCCCGATCGACCACAAGCCCGCGAGCAGCACGGCAGCGGCCAGCAGGCGCCGCACCCGCATGTCCTGCAAAGCGGCCTTCCGGAGGCCGAACGTCACCGCCGCGAGCGCCGGAACGGTGCCGAGCCCGAACAGCAGCATCGCCAGGGCGCCGCCGATCGGGTCCCCGATTGCCACAGGAATCGCCAGCGTCGCATACACGAGCCCGCAGGGAAGCAGACCGTTGGCGAGCCCGAACAGGTATCGGGCCCCGGCTTCCGGCTTCGAGATCAGTTTGCTCGCTGCCTCCTGGACGCCCGGGATGCGGATCTTCGGTTCGGGCAGAATGCCGCCGAGCACCAGGGCGAACCACACGATCAACCCCGTGGAGAGCGCCCCGGCGACCCAGCCGGGACCGGGGATCGCGCCGCCGAACGCCCCGGCCAGCGCGCCGAGAATCATGTAGGTGGAGAGTCGCCCGGCATGCCAGAAAAAGGACTGCCGGACGCTGCCGCCGCAGGCGACGGCGAAGCAGCCGCACATGCCGATACAGTGAAGGCTCCCTACCAGACCGGCGACGCCGGCGCCCGCGATGAGCTGGATCATCCTGTCGATCGACTTTCCAGGACCTGAGCGGTCCATGGAGAGCGTCCGTGTTGCGGGGGTTGCTCTCCCCTCGTTCTGTCGTAAGGATACGCCCGTATTGCCATCGACTCAACCACGGAAACAGCGGGGTACTACGTGGAAAGCAGGCTATCGGCGGCGACGGCCGCGACGGGCCCGGGCATGGTCGACTACGATGACGACATCGTCCGCAAGTTCTTCCTCGCCACCGCCGTGTGGGGCGTGGTGGGAATGCTCGTGGGTGTCATCATCGCTCTCCAACTGGCATGGTGGCCTGCCAATCTCGGGCTTCCGTGGACGACGTTCGGACGTTTGCGACCGCTCCATACCAACGCGGTGATCTTCGCGTTCGCCGGGAATATCTGTTTCACCGGCATCTACCACTCCATGCAGCGTCTGCTGAAGACCCGCATGTGGAGCGATACGCTGTCCCGGATCCATTTCTGGGGCTGGCAGTTGATCATCGTCTCGGCGGCGATCACCTATCCGCTCGGGATCACGCAGTCGCGCGAGTACGCGGAGCTGATCTGGCCGATCGATATCGCCGTCACGCTGATCTGGGTCGTGTTCGCGATCAACTTCTTCGGCACCCTGGCGATCCGGAAGGTCAAGCACATTTACGTCGCGATCTGGTTCTACATGTCGTTCGTGATCACGATCGCCGTGCTGCACATCGTCAACAACCTCGCGGTTCCGGCGACCTTCCTGCGGTCGTATCCGATCTACTCGGGAATGACGGACGCCCTGGTGCAGTGGTGGTACGGGCACAACGCGGTCGGGTTCTTCCTCACGACGCCGTTCCTCGGGCTGATGTACTACTACCTCCCGAAGGCGGCCGATCGACCGATCTACAGCTACCGCCTGTCGATCATTCACTTCTGGGGCCTGATCTTTCTGTATATCTGGGCCGGGCCGCACCACTTGCTCTATTCGGGGCTTCCCGACTGGGCCCAGACGCTCGGAATGGTGTTCAGCATCATGCTGCTCGCCCCATCGTGGGGCGGAATGCTCAACGGGCTGCTCACCCTCAAGGGCGCCTGGTACAAGCTGCGAACCGATCCGATCCTCAAGTTCATGGTCGTCGGGGTGACCTTCTACGGGATGAGCACCTTCGAGGGACCGATGATGTCGATTCGATCGGTGAACGGACTGGCGCACTTCACCAACTGGGTGGTGGGCCACGTCCACTCCGGGGCGCTCGGCTGGAACGGGATGCTGACCTTCGCCGTGCTCTACTGGTTGCTGCCGCGTCTGTGGAACCGTGAGGTGGCCTACCCGAAGATGGTGACGCAGCATTTCTGGCTCGCCACGATCGGAATCGTGATCTACACGGTCTCGATGTGGGCGGCCGGACTCATGGAAGGCTTGCAGTGGCGGGCGGTCAACGACGCCGGCCAGCTCGCGAATCCGATTTTCATCGACATCGTGCACCGGCTGGAGCCGTTCTACTGGCTGCGACTCCTCGGCGGTACGCTGTACTTCGTCGGCGCCGTGATGATGCTGTTCAACGTGTTCAAGACCATACGCGGACCCGAGAGGGTCTCGACGGACGCTCCGGCGGCCGTTCCGGCCACCTGAGCGGGAGGGATCAATGGCAGACAACGGAAATGACCACGGATCCGAGGCCCAGTACGGTCAGTTTCACCGGCGGGTGTTCGAGAGCAATGCCGCCCTGTTCGCCGTCGCGGCCACCGTGGCGATCCTGATCGGCGGAATCGTGGAGATCGTCCCGATGTTCACGCCGGCCGGCCCGGAGCACTCGGAGGCGATCACGCCGTACACGCCGCTGGAAGTCGCGGGTCGTGACATCTACGTCTCCGAGGGCTGTTATCTGTGCCACTCGCAGTGGGTCCGGCCCATGCGCGCCGAGATCCTCCGATACGGACCCTGGTCGCGCGCGTGGGAGTACCAGTACGACAGGCCGTTCCAGCTCGGGTCCCGACGGATCGGACCCGATCTGCACCGGTTGGGGAACAAGTATCCGGACGCCTGGCATTACGAACACATGCGCGACCCGCGCAGCACGACGCCGGGCAGCGTGATGCCCCCGTATCCGTGGCTGCTGAACGATCGGATCGATCCGGATGACGTGCGCGCTTCGGTGGTCGCTCTGCGGAAGACGGGTACGCCGTATACCGACGCCGACGTTGCCGGCGTGGAGGAGAGCCTCGCCCGGCAGGGCGGGGCGATCGTGGATCGTCTGGCCACGGCGGGAATCGAGACGACGCCGGACCGGGCGATCGTGGCGCTGATCGCGTACCTGCAGAGGCTGGGCGTGGAGGGCCGCGCCGAGCTCGAAGCCCGGGGAGTGGAGTACTGATGAATCCGTTGATCGAGCAGGCGCAGGAAGCGATCGGCCTCGGCTGGATGGCCGCGGTCATGACCATCCTGTTCATGGTCGCGTACTTCGGCTGGATCTGGTACGCGTACAACCCTGCGAACAAGCAGAAGTGGGAAGAAGCCGCAATGCTCCCCTTCGAAGACGGAGGCGATCGATGAGCAAGGATACCAATAGAGTCATGGGGCACGCCGACGAGGCGGACGGGATCGAGGAGTACGACAACCCGCTTCCCGACTGGTGGCTGGGGCTCCTGTGGTTCACGATCGTGTGGGCGGCGGGCTACGCGATCTGGTATCACTTCCTCGGCGACCGGTCCCAGGAGAACTATCTGGCCGCCGAGATGCAGGCGGCGGAAGTCCGCTGGCCGGAGCAGGCGCTGGCGGAGGTTTCCTTCGCCATCACGCCGGAAGCGGTGGCGGCCGGCCAGGAGATCTATACGCAGAACTGCCTGATGTGCCACGGCGCCGAGCTGGAAGGCGGGATCGGCGTGGCACTGGACGACGACGAGTGGATTCACGGCGGGGAAGCGGAAGACGTGATCCGGATCATCAACGAGGGCGTTCCGGAGAAGGGCATGCTGACGTGGGGACCGATTCTCGGGCCCGAGAAAGTCAATCAGGTCGCGGCCTACGTACTGTCCAGGAACGCTGAACTGGTCGGCGAGTGATGCGCTGAGCCGGCGGTGGACCGCCGGCTCTCGTCTCGGGCCGACGTGAGGGTATAGACTTGCTCGGTTTTTCGCATACGCGGGAATGGGTGTACCCGCAGTCGATCCAGGGCCGCTTCATGACGATCCGGCGCTGGACGTTCCTCGGTCTGCACCTGCTGCTCCTGGTCACGCCGTGGATCACGATCAACGGCCACCCGGCGTTCCGGGTGGACGTCCCCGCTCGGACGGTCTACCTGTTCGGGAGCATATTCACGGCCTCCGATACCATCTTCCTGCTTCTGATCCTGTGGTTCGCCGCTTTCTCGCTGTTCTTCTTCACGGCCGTATTCGGCCGGATCTGGTGCGGCTACGCCTGTCCGCAGACCGTGTTCCTGGAGTCGTGGATCCGTCCCGTCGAGCTGTGGATCGAGGGCGACCGGCTGACCCGCAAGCGCAGGGACCAGAAGGGCTGGACCTTCGACCGGGCCTGGCGGAAGGTCGCGAAGTGGACGGTTTTCCTCGCCATATCCGTCTTCCTCGCCATGGCGGGGATGAGCATTTTCGCCGGTGCGCGGGAGCTGTGGACCGGGCAGGCGGGCCCGGTGGAATATGCCATGGTCGCGATCTTCACCGGCTTCTGGTTTCTCGACTTCACCTGGTTCCGCGAGCAGTTCTGCAACTACGTCTGTCCGTACGCCCGCTTCCAGAGCGTACTGGCCGACGAAGAGACGCTGATCATCACCTACGACGAGGCGAGGGGCGAGCCGCGGCAGGCGGGGAAGCAGGCGGCGCTGGATGGCCGCTGCATCGACTGCAACAAGTGCGTGGCCGTGTGTCCGCAGGGCATCGACATTCGAGACGGTTATCAGCTCGAGTGCATCCAGTGTGCGCGCTGCATCGACGCCTGTACCAGCGTCATGGAGAAGCTCGGGCACCCGACACTGGTGGCCTACGGTTCGATTGCCGAATCGGAGGGTCGGAAGGTGCGGCGGTGGCGGCCTCGGACCATCCTGTATGCCGCGATTCTGGTCGGCATCATAGCCGCCGGGGCCATCCTCGCTGCGAATCGGGTGGACTTCGAGGCCACGGTGAATCGGGCGCCGGGATCCCTGTTCACGATGGATGCAGACGGGTACACCCGGAACACGTTCCTGCTGCAGATCACCAACAAGAACCCCTCCAGCCAGCCGGTCCAGTACGACATTTCGGTATCGGGCCTCGACGATGCGGAGATTCTCACGGACACGGTGGAGCTCGGCTCCACCGAGACGAGAACGATCCCGCTCATCGTCCGGGTGCCGGCCACGGTGACGCTCGAGAGGACCACTCCGTTCGAGGTTCGAGTCGAAGCGGACGACCAGGCGGTCGTCCTGTCGCCCACTTTCAAGTCTGGAGCCGCACTTGGCGAAACCGGCGGCTGAATCAGGTCCGAGCGGACTCGACCGCAGCATCTGGCCGGCAGCGCTGGTCATCGGGATGCTGATCGTCATTCTGATGAACATTGCCTTCATCTGGATCGCCGTGTCCGGCGAGGACCCGGTCGTGGACACCTATCAGACGGAGCCTCGCTGACCACCTCCCGCTGTCCCCACTGCGGTACGCCGGTCGAGGGAGAGGAAGACGTATTCTGCTGCCGCGGCTGCGAGATGGCTGCGGCGATCATTCGCGGTGCGGGCCTCGAGCGCTACTACGAGGAGCGCTCGGAATATGCCCCGCGTCCCGGTCCTGCGGTCGGCGGCTGGAATGCCGTTCCGGTATCGAATCTCGAGGATGGGACCTGCGAGGTCCGACTCGTGGTGGACGGTCTGCGGTGTGCTTCCTGCGTCTGGGTGACCGAGCACCTGCTGCAGGCCACCCCCGGCGTGGAAGCGGCGACCGTGAGCTACGCGACCGGGCGAGCGACGCTGCGGTGGGACCCGGAGGCCGTGGACCTCGACTCCCTCGCCGGTCGGATCTCGGCGCTCGGCTACAGACCGAGGCTGCTGGGAGAGGAGCGCAGGCCGGACCAGGGACTGCTGATTCGGCTCGGTGTCGCGGTATTCTGCGCGCTCAACATCATGATGCTCAGCGTTCCTCTCTATCTCGGCTGGATCTCGGAGCTGGAGCCGAGATACGAGGCGCTGTTCCGCTGGGCGTCGCTGATGCTCGCCACCCCCGTGGCCCTCTGGTGCGCGGAGCCCTTCTTTTCCGGCGCGATTCAGGGGCTGAAGAACGGAGTCCTTCACATGGACCTGCCCATCGCGATCGCGATCGCGGTGCTCTACCTGCATGGCCTGTTCGCCACGCTGGCCGGGGGGGAAACCTACCTGGATTCGCTGGCCATGCTGGTGGCCCTGCTGCTGGCGGGTCGCATGCTGGAAGGGCGGAGCAGGCGGCGCGCGGCGGAGGCGGCCGTCTCTCTTGCGGCTTCCGTTCCCGCCACCGTGCGGCGAAGGACGCCGACGGGTGTCGAAACCGTCGCGGCTGGCGATCTCCGGCCCGGCGATCTGATCGATGTGGGCGCCGGCGAAGAGCTCGCCGTGGATGGGGTCGTCCAGGAAGGCGAGGGAGAGGTCCGGATGGCGCTCATCACCGGTGAGTCGGAGCCGGTCGCGGTCTCTTCCGGGAATTCGGTGGTTGCCGGTTCCGGGCTCGTAGTCGGATCGCTCACGGTCCGGGTGGAGCGCACAGGGGAAGCGACCACCCTGCAGCGGATGGCTGCGGAGCTGCGAACCGCGGCCGATCGGCCCGTGCGTCTGACCTCGACGGATCGAATCGCTCCCTGGTTCACGGCCGCCACCCTGCTCGTCGCGACTCTCACGGCAGCCGGCTGGTGGCTGGCGGGGGATGGGTCTACCGCATTGAGCGCGACCGTTGCGGTGCTGGTCGTTGCCTGCCCCTGCGCGCTCGCACTCTCCCGGCCCCTGGCGGCGGCGGCCGGTCTCGGGGCGGCGGCGCGCCGCGGACTGCTGTTCCGGTCGGCGGACGGACTGCTCGATCTGGATGAGGTGGGCACCGTGATCCTCGACAAGACGGGCACGGTGACCCTGGGTGAGCTCACCGTGGTGTCCGCGGACGACGAAGCGCTGCGCATTGCCGCGGGCCTCGAGCGCTTCAGCGTGCACCCGATCGCCCGCGCGATCGTGGCGGAGGCCGTTCGGCGAGGCATTCCGCTCCCGGCGGGCACAGCCGTGCGCGAACAAGCCGGGCACGGGATCTCCGGCCGGGTGGACGGAAAAGCCTGGAATCTGTTCGGCGGCGGAGCCGGCGAGGTCGTGCTTTCAGGCGGAAACGGCGCCTCGTATCGGATCGCGCTCGCGGATTCGCTGCGGTCGGACTCGGCGGAGGCCGTATCCCTGCTCCTGTCGCGTGAGCTCGAGGTGGTCCTGATGTCCGGGGACAACGAGAGAGTCGCCCGCGCGATCGCCTCCGAGGCCGGCATCTCAGAGGTCGAGGCGCCAGTGACTCCTGAACAGAAAGCGGCCAGAGTGAGGATCCGGCAGGCGACGGGCGAACGTGTCGTATTCGCCGGCGACGGCATGAACGACGGACCGGCGCTCGCGGCCGCCGACGTGGGCGTTGCCATGGGAACTGGAGCGGCAAGCAGCGTCCTGGTGGCCGATGGCGTAATCTCGACCTGGTCGCTGATGCCGCTCGTGGCCGGATTCCGCGCATCTGCCGCCGCGAGCCGTGCCATCCGCTGGAATCAGGTGCGGTCGATAGGCTACAATGTCGTCGCGGTGAGCGCCGCCGCTGCCGGGCTGATCAACCCGCTGATCGCGGCGATCCTGATGCCGGCGTCGAGCGCCATGGTGATCTGGGGCGCTTCCCGCGTGGAAGCGCAGATGGAGAACGGGCAGGCATGAACTCGATCTTTTTTCTGATTCCGCTCGCCCTCGTCCTGGGCGGGATATTCGCGATTCTGTTCATCCTCGCGGCGCGGGATGGACAGTTCGATGACCTTGACGACCCTCCCGAGAGGATTCTGCACGACTGACGCTGACGTTGCGGTCGGCGCCTGCCGGCGTGTCGAGCTGGCGGAAGCTGCTGGATACCGGCGATCCTTCCGACACGGCCGACTTCAATTCCGCCTGCGACAGCGTGCAGCGAATGAGGATCTTTCCCCCGATCTTCGCGGCTTCGTCCTCATCGCCGCGTTTCTGTTCATTCCCCACGGAGCCCCGTCGCTGACGCTGGTATCGCTCGCGGAGTCGTTCGAGACCATAGCAGGAAGGGTGTTCTGAACCGCCGGACCGAACCGTGACGTTCCTTCCGGAGACCCTGCTCCACGAGACCGGCGTCGCTTCGGGATCCCGGCTCCTGATCCCCGCTCACCCGGATTCGCGGGCCAGACGTTCTTCCACGGATTCCCACTCGGACATCAGCCGTTCCACTTCCGCTTCGAGACGGGTCCGCTCCGACTCCAGCTTCCTGACCTGCTCCACGGCTGCCGTGTCGTAGAACCCCGGGTCGGCGAACGTCCCGTCGATCGACACGATGTCCGATTCGGCCTTTTCGATCCGGGATGTGATCGCGTCCCGGAGTCGGATCAGGTCCTTCGTCGCGTGATCCGATTCGGACCCTGGCCGATCGCCGTCGCTCTTCTTTCGTCGCGGGCTCCTCGCGGGAACCGGTTCCTCGTCTCCGGACTTTTTCGATCTGCGCTCCCGCTTCTGCGCGCGCGCCTTCAGAACGACCGTATCGACGTCCAGGTGGTCGTCACCGCACTCGTGGACGTACGCCTCGTACGTGCCCTGGTAGTCACGGATGCCCTCGGCGGAGATCTCGACGATCCGATCGGCGAGCCGGGAGACGAACCACCGGTCGTGCGAAACGAATACGAGGGTCCCCTCGAACTCCCGCAGGCCGTCGACCAGCGCTTCGATGGATTCCAGATCGAGGTGGTTCGTCGGCTCGTCGAGCACGAGCACGTTCGGTCGCTCGATTGCCAGTTTGCAGAATACGAGGCGTGCGGCCTCGCCGCCGGACAGCGCCTCGAGCTTCTTGTCCGCCTCGTCGCCCGAGAACAGCACCCGACCCATCTCGCCCCGGATGAACCCGATCGTCCTGCCCGGGCAGTAGCCCGAGATCCAGTCCTGTGCGGTGTGATCCGGACTCTCGAACTGCTCCTTGTGGTCCTGCGCGAAATAGCCCGGGTGCGTTTCGTAGCCCCACGTCACCGTGCCGGCGTCCGGCTCCAGTTCGCCCATGATGATCTTCAGCAGCGTGGACTTCCCGATGCCGTTCGGTCCCATGATCGCCAGGCGGTCGCCCCGGTGAACGGTCAGGTCCACTCCATGAAGCACCTCGTTGTCGCCGAATGCCTTCCGGATTCCCTCGATCTTGAGGACCTCCCGGCCGCTCGGGCGCCTCTGCTCGAACCGGAAGCTGGGATATCGGCGCGAACTGGTCGGAAGCGCCTCGAGCGAGTCGGACTTCTTCTCGATCAGCCGCAGTTTGCTCTGCGCCTGGCGGGCCTTGCTCGCCTTTGCACGGAAGCGGTCGACGAACTGCTGGTGGTGGGCGATTTCGCGCTCGCGGCTCGCGATCTCCTTCTCCCGCCTCTCCCGTTCCTCCTGCTTTCCACGCAGGAAGTCGTCGTAGTTGCCGCCGTACAGGGTCACCGTCTGGTAGTCCACGTCCAGGATGTGCGTGGAGATGTTGTCCAGGAACCGGTGGTCGTGAGAAATCACCACCGCAGGTCCGGGGAAGTCCTTGAGGAACTTCTCCAGCCAGCGGATGGAGAGGATGTCGAGGTGGTTCGTCGGCTCGTCGAGCAGCAGCACATCGGGGGAACCGGCGAGCGCCTGCGCGAGCAGGACCCGCAGCTTGAATCCCCCCGACAGCGTGGACAGCGGCCGCCGGTGAACCTCCGTCGGCAGCCCCAGCCCTTCCAGGATCTCGGCGGCACGCGCTTCGGCGGCGTACCCATCGTGCCGCTCGATCGTCTCTTCGAGGGCGAAGAAACGCTCGTTGTCGAACTCGTCGCCCGGCGCCGCGAGCAACGCCTCCTTCTCCTTCATCGCCTTCCACAGTTCGGGATTGCCCATCATCGTCACCCCGAGGATCTGTTCGTCCTCGTAGACGAACTGGTCCTGGCGCAGGACGCCCAGTTTCAGGCTCTTCGGGATCGATACCGTGCCCGCCGAAGGATCGACGTCCCCGGTGAGAATGTTGAGCAGCGTGGTCTTGCCGGAGCCGTTCGCGCCGATGAGGCCGTAACGCTCCCCCCGGTTGAGCTGGAAGGAGACGCCGGTGAACAGCGTCTGATCGCCGTACCACTTGCCGAGAGACGAGACCGAGATCATGGAAACAGATTCTACGGGAATCGAGTATATTCATCTACCACATCCCTCGGCGTGGCGCGCAGGTTACCCTCCTCGCGCGGATTCGCGGCTGCCGCGCGCCCGGAAATGGCTGTCATGACGTTCAACCTGTACGTCGCATGGATCAGCTTTCTGTGCGGGGCCCTCGCAGGGGCGACCACGGGCCTGTTCTTCCGGGATGAGGACTGGCTCGGAGGGTACGCCGACTGGCGCCGACGGATGGTGCGCCTCGGGCACATCGCATTCTTCGGCATCGGCCTGCTGAACGCCGTCTTCGCCTTCTCGGCGGCGCACCTCGGACTGACGACCGGACTGGAGATTCCCGCCTACCTGCTGTTCGTCGGCGCGGTGACCATGCCGACCCTGTGCTACCTGTCGGCGATCCGCGACGGGTTCCGACACCTGTTCTTCATCCCGGCGGGCGCCGTGACGGCGGCGATCCTCATCTTCCTCTGGAGGCTCGTGAGCTCATGAACATCGGCCTGCTGGCGCTGAGCGGAATCCGCGTGGTGGACGAGGAGCTCGTACGGCTCGGCCTCACCCTGCCCGGCTTCGTGGAACGCAGCGAGGTGATCGCTTCGCTGCCGAGTCTCGGACTCCTGACCCTGGCCGCGCTCACTCCGACCGAACACCAGGTCGAGTACCTCGAGATTCCGGATCCGAGGGCCCTCGAAGATCTCCCGAACGGATTCGATCTCGTGGCCATTTCCTCCTTCAGTGCTCAGATACTGGAGGCCTACGAACTGGCGGACCGGTATCGGGCGCAGGGGACCACGGTCGTGATCGGCGGTCCGCATGCCACGGTCCTTCCCGGAGAGGCGGCACTGCACAGCCACGCCGTGGTGGTGGGGGAGGGCGAGCCGTGCTGGGATCGACTGCTGACCGACTTCGAGGCCGGACGGCTCGAGCGGGTGTACGACGGCCGTCCCTACGATTTCGACCTGGCCGCGACCCCCGTGCCCGCCTACGAACTGCTCGACGTTCCGAACTACAATCGGCTGACCGTGCAGGCGAGCCGCGGCTGTCCTCACCGCTGCGAGTTCTGCGCCAGCTCCGTGATTCTCACCGATCGATACAAGCAGAAGCCGGTGGCCAATGTCCTGCGCGAGATCGACAGGATCCTGGAGATCTGGAATGAACCGTTCATCGAGTTCGCCGATGACAACGCCTTCGTCAACCGGGCGTACTGGAAGCATCTGCTGTCGGAGCTGGGCGATCGGCGGTTCCGCTGGTTCGCCGAGACGGATCTCTCCGTCGCCGGCGACGCCGAGTTGCTCGACCTGATGCGGGAACATGGGTGCGCCCAGGTCCTGATCGGATTCGAGAGCCCGGTCGAGGCCGGCCTCGCCGGCCTCGAACTGCACAACGACTGGAAGCGCCGCAGACATGAACAGTATGCAGCGGCGATCGACACTATTCAATCACACGGGGTCACGGTCAACGGCTGCTTCGTGATCGGTCTGGACGGACAGGGTCCCGAGATCTTCGACCAGGTATACGACTTCGTGCGGGACACCGGTCTGTACGAGGTCCAGGTCACGATTCTCACACCGTTCCCGGGCACGCCGCTATATGCTCGACTCGTGAACGAGGAGCGAATTCTCGAGCCGGGGGCATGGGACCGGTGCACTCTGTTCGATGTGAACTTCCTGCCCTCTCACATGAGCCCCTCCGAGCTGACGGAGGGATTCCGGGACCTGGTCCAGCGGGTGTACGCGGAGGACTTCACCCGGTGGAGAAGAGACAACTTCTGGCGCTCGCAGGATGGAAGGCCGGCGAGGAGGGCCGGCCGGAAGCCACCGCCGAGGCCTGATAGCCTGCCCCCGCACAGCGGAGCCGTGTCATGAACGGGACGTCGCGAGTCAAGCTGCTGTTCTATGTGGCAGCCCTGTACGATGGTGCCCTGGGGATCGCGTTTCTGTTCGCGGCGCCCGAGCTGTTCGACCGGTTCGGAATTCCACCGCTCGCGCACTTCGGGTACGTCCACTTCGCCGCGGCGCTGCTGATCGTGTTCGCCCTGATGTTCCTGGCGATCGCCCGACAGCCACGCCTGAATCGAAACCTGATCCCTTACGGGATGCTGCTGAAACTGTCCTATTGCGCGGTGGCGTTCTACCACTGGTCGGCCGGGGGGATCGCCGACATCTGGAAGCCGTTCGCCTTCATCGACCTGGCCTTCCTGGGCCTGTTCGCATGGGCGTACCGGGAACTGGGGCAGCCGGAGCGACGGGTGACCTGAGACAGCCGGCGCTGCGCTGAATCCTGTCCGGACGGACCCGGGTTTCTTCATCACCGGGGTCCGCTATGTTGTGTTCCGCGAATTTGCGATACAAATCGCGGCGATCGAACGCGGTCCGGGCTGCAGTCGCCGGGCAGGAGCCGCTGATTTCTCTCGAAATCGCACGATGTGCGGGTGCAACCCGACAGGCGAGAGCGTGGAACGGATCGTGCTCTGATCCGGGTCAGATCGTCGGCCGAATCAACGCGCGCGCGGAGTCAACGGTATGCCCCTGATGGCGGTTCCAGCACGGAAACTAGACGAGATCCCCACGGGGGCATGGACGATTCACCGACAACGACCGGTGCTGGCTGAGTTGCCGATGCAATCTCGCACAGACGACATGAATCCGATCTGGAAGGTCAAGTGGCTCGTGTCGCCGCGCCATGACGCCCTGGGACTGTCCAGCTTCGTCGCCGGGCTGGCTGCGCTCGCCCGCTCGGGTGAAATCCGTCTGTCGCTCGCACCGCTTCGCGTCGCCCGGGTGGAACCGCACGTTCTGCATCTCCAGGTCGAGAACCTGAAGACCGGCAGGAGCCGTCGAATCGCGTACGAGGTCTTCGACCGCTCCGACCGGTTCGACCTTCCCACACTCGCCGGTGTGGATGTCTACTTCAAGCAGACGCTGGATCGGGCACTGCTGGCCGACCTGCCGCCTGACCTGGCCGCGCGTGTCCGACCGGGTGGACTCACGTTCGCCACGCGCCTTCCCGGCACCCGTGCGCTCGGCTTGCAGTCGTGTTTCACGGCCCTCGTGGCACATGCGATGAGCCTCGGCACGGCGGGACTGGCGGGGCAGGCGAGAAGGCGGCTTCAGGACGTCTACGACATCGCCGGCTCGCTCCACGTTTCGGAGTGGGAGCGGAGTCCTGATGACCCACTCTCCGGCGATGTCGTCTTCCAGACTCGGCTGTGGCCACCGATAGAGGGCGCCGTCGAAGATCGGCAGGAAATCAACCGGCAGAGGGTGGAGGTCGTCCGAGCGCTTCGCCGGGCTTTCGGCGGGGAAGACCGGGTGGGACTGATCCAGACCGGCTTCGCGGCCGCCGAGGCCGGGGACGCGCTCCTGGCGCGAAAGGTCTCGCGACGGGAGTATGCCTCGCAGTTGAAGACGAGCCTGATCAGCGTGAACACCGACGGCCTGGACGGGAGCCCGGGATTCAAGATCGGCGAGTCGATGGCCGCAGGGGCCGCGATCGTCAGCCAGCCGTTCCGCTTCGAGCTTCCCGAGCCGCTGGTCCCGGGAGTTCACTATCTGCCGTTCGATGAGGCCGATGAGTGCGTGGCGCAGTGCCGGCGGCTGCTGGAAGACGACGACCTCGCCGAGCGGATGCGCCGCACCAACCTCCGGTATTACCACCGCCACGTTCGCCCCGAAGCGCACGTCCGTAACCTCCTGAACTGGGGATTCGAGTGAGCAGGAGTCGCTTCGGCGACCCGATGGAAACGGCGAACTGATCCCATGGATCCGATTCACTACGCAGAGCGCTTCCTGATCGCATTGCTCGGGCGTGTGCAGGATCTCTCCCGCAGGACCCGGCCGACCGACCAACGTCGCGTAGAAGACAGCCACGCGTTCTGGAACGACGAGGCCCGATCCGACCTCAAGACGATCATGCACTGGCGTGGGGAAGGGCCGTTCCGGGATGACCAGTTCTGGCTCGACCTCGGTCGGCGGCACCTGTCGATGCTGAAGCGGGCGGCGGAGTGGGCCGACATATCGTTCCCGGTCGAGGCAATCGTCGAGTGGGGGTGCGGAGGAGGGATGAACGCCGTGCACTTCGCTCGCGAAGCATCTGTCTATTACGGAGTGGATGTCAACGAACGATCCCTGGAGGAATGCGTTCGCCAGGTGGATGCCGGGGCACAGGCGACAGGAAGCTGCATTCCCGTGCTCATCGAGGCCGGCGAGCCCGAGTCGGCGTTCGAGCGGATCGACGGGCCGTGCGATCTGTTCTTCAGCAGTTACGTCTTCGAGGTATTTCCGAGCCCCGGCTATGGACTGAGAGTCCTGCGAGTCGCGCACGATCTGCTGCGGCCGGGGGGCGTCGCCCTGATCCAGGTCAGGTATCATTCAGGGGCGCGCGCGGTCAGCGGGGACCGGCTCGCCTACGCCCGCAACTGGCTGTCCAACACGTCGTACACGATCGAGGGCTTATGGACTTCCAGCCAGGAGATCGGTTTCGAGCCGCTCTACGTCACGCTGGTGCCGCTGCAGCCCGAGCTGGACGAATCGCGATACGCGTACTTCGCGCTGAAGAGATGAGCGGGCTCGGAGCCCGGGGAAGGACGGGCTGGCGACTGTGATCATCGTCGATACCGCGCTGGCGGAGAGGGAGGCACGGGGCGAACCGATTCGCGTCGCCCTCGTCGGTGCGGGGTTCGTGGGTCGTCGCGTGGCGCTGCAGTTTCTCTCGGCGGCTCGCGGCATGCGGCTCGTCGCCGTCGTCAATCGGACGGTCGCTGGCGCCGAGTCGGCGCTGCGCTTCGCCGGGGCGCCCGAGGAATCGATCGTGCGGATCGAGGGGCCCGCGGGATTCGAGGCAACGGCGCTCGCCGGGAAGTTCGCCGTGACCGATGACCTGGAAACGGTCTGCTCGTCGGCCGTCGTCGATGTGGTCATCGAGGCCACGGGGCACGTGGAGTACGGCACTCGCGCCTGTTTCGAGGCGATCCGCGGCGGAAAGCACGTGATCATGATGGGCGCCGAGGTCGATGCGACCGTCGGACCGATCCTCAAGCGCCATGCCGATCAGGCCGGTGTCGTGTTCAGCTACACGGACGGCGACGAGCCCGGCGTGGCGATGAACCTTTACAGGTTCGCGGACAGCATGGGGTATCGGCCCGTGATGATGGGCCAGCTGAAGGGGTTTCTGGACCACTACCGGAATCCGGACACGCAGCGACCGCTGGCCCTTGAACTGGGACAGAATCCGGCGGTGCTGGCCTGCTTCGCGGATGGCTCGAAGCTGGCGCTCGAGGCCGCGGTGATGGGGAACGCGAGCGGGTTCGTTCCCCGCGTGCGGGGCATGCATGGCTACGCCTGCGAGCACGTGAACGCTCTGCTGGACGAGCTCGCGCCCGAAGACTTCGCCGATGGATCGTACGTGGACTACACGCTCGGCGCCGCTCCGCACACCGGAGCGTTCGTGATCTGTCACAACGACCAGCCGCGGAAACGCGAAGTCATGAAGTACCTGAAGATGGGGGAAGGACCGCTGTATCTGTTCTACCAGCCGTATCACCTTCCACCCTGGCAGGTCACGCACTCCGTGGCACGCGCGGCGCTGTTTCACGATCCGACGATCACTCCGCTCGGCGCCCCGGTGTGCGACACGATTTCGTATGCGAAAGCCGATCTGCCGGCAGGCACGCGGCTGGACGGTATGGGTGGATTCACCTGCTACGGGCTGGTGGAACGGGCGGACGTCTGCCGGGCGGAGAACTCGCTTCCGATCGCGATATCGCTGGACTGCCGACTGACGAAGGCCGTCGCGAAGGACCAACCGATCACATACGATGATGTGGAACTGCCCGACGGGCGGCTGGTGGACCGGCTCCGAGCCGAGCAGGCGGAGCGGTTCGAATGAGCGCCGGCGAACGGCGGGACGCTCACGCATGGAGACAACGATGAAAGTCGTCCTGTTCTGTGGAGGCCTGGGTACCCGGCTCAGGGAGCATTCCGATACGATTCCCAAGCCTCTTGTCAATATCGGATACCAGCCGATTCTCTGGCACCTGATGCGCTACTACGCGCACTTCGGGCACAAGGACTTCATCCTCTGTCTCGGCTACCGCGGAGACATGATCCGCGAGTTCTTCCTCAACTACAACGAGTGCCTGACGAACGACTTCGTGCTGTCGGACGGCGGCAGGAAGATCGAGTTGATGAACACGGACATCCAGGACTGGAGAATCACCTTCGTCGATACCGGCCTGCATTCGAACATCGGGCAGCGGCTGTTGCGCGTCCGACACCTGCTGGAAGGCGAAGAGATGTTCATGGCGAACTACGCGGACGCGCTGACGGATCTTCCGCTCGACGACCACGTCCGGAGATTCCAGGAAAGCGGCGCGGTCGGCGGACTGCTGGCCGTGCGGACCTCGGCGAGCTTCCACTCGGTCCAGTTCACCGATGGCGGCTGGGTGACGAGCTTCGGGAAGCTCAAGGACACGGAGTTCTGGCTCAACGCCGGCTACTTCAACTTCACACCGGAGATCTTCGAGTACATCGAAGAAGGGGACGAACTGGTGGAACAGCCGTTCGACCGCCTGATCGCAGACCGCCGCCTGCAGGTGAACCGGTACACCGGCTTCTGGCAGCAGATGGACACCTTCCGGGAGAAGATCATCTACGACCGGATGGAAGCGCGTGGTGAATGTCCCTGGATGCTCTGGCAGGAGTGAAAGGTGATCTCATTCATTCCGGACCCCTCGCTGGGACGTCCACCGCGGCTGCTGTTCATCGGCGCCCACAGCGACGATATCGAGATCGGCTGCGGCGGCACGGCTCTTCAGCTCGTGCAGGCGTATCCCGATGCCAGGGTGCGGTGGGTCGTGCTGAGCTCTGAGAACGGACGGGACGCCGAGGCCGCATCGGCGGCTGGTGCCCTGCTGGGGGAAGCCCGGGCTCCGGAGATCTCCGTCGAGCAGTTCCGCGGCGCCTACTTCCCGTCGGAGTCGGCGAAGATCAAGGATTACTTCGAATCATTGAAGAGCTTCCAGCCCGACCTCGTATTCACCCATTGCCGGGACGAGCTGCACCAGGACCACCGGACCGTCGGAGAACTGACCTGGAACACGTTCCGCGACCACGTGATCCTCGAGTACGAGATTCCGAAGTACGACGGCGGGCTGGGGTCGCCGTCGACATTCGTGCCCCTGTCGGCCGAGGCCGTCGAACGGAAGATCGAGGTGCTGATGTCGGAGTTCGCTTCGCAGCATGGGAAACGCTGGTTCACGCCTGAGACGTTCCTCGGTCTGATGCGGTTGCGGGGCATCGAGTGCAATGCCCCGAGCGGCTATGCCGAGGCGTTCTATTCCCGGAAGCTGGTCCTGGGTCCCTTCGGATGAACTTCGCCGGGTCGGCACGATTGAGCCCGCGGTATCACGAACTGATACCAGGAGGGGCGCACACCTACGCCAAGGGAGACGATCAGTTTCCGGAAGCCATGGCCCCGATTCTCGTGCGAGGCGAGGGGTGCCGGGTCTGGGACGTGGATGACAACGAGTTCATCGAGTACGGGTCGGGGCTCAGGGCCGTTTCCCTCGGCCACGCGTGGCCGTCCGTGATCGAGGCCGTTCGACGCCAGCTCGAGCTCGGCTCGAATTACGTCCGTCCCGCACGGATCGAGCTCGAATGCGCAGAAGCGTTTCTCGAGTTCGTGCCCGGCGCGGACATGGTAAAGTTCTGCAAGGATGGGTCGGACGCGGTGTCCGGGGCGCTGAAGCTCGCGCGGGCTTTCACCGGCCGGGAAATGGTGGCCGTCTGCCGCGATCACCCGTTCTTTGCCGTGGACGACTGGTTCATCGGCTCTACCGCCATGCCCGCGGGGGTTCCGGAAGTGACCCGTTCCCTGACCGTGAAGTTCGACTACAACGACCTCGAGAGCCTGGAGCGACTGTTCGAGCGATACCCGGACCGGATTGCCGCGGTCATGCTCGAGGCCGAAAAATACACGCCGCCCGATCCCGGCTGGTTCGAGGGAATCCGGCGCCTGTGCGACCGCTGGGGCGCCGTGTTCATTCTCGACGAGATGATCACGGGGTTTCGTTGGAGCAACGGAGGGGCGCAGGAGAAGTACGATATCCGGCCCGACCTGTCGACGTTCGGCAAGGCGATGGCGAACGGGTTCTCCGTTTCGGCCCTGGCGGGGCGACGCGAACTGATGCAGCTCGGCGGATTCGACCATGACAGCGAAAGGGTGTTCCTGCTGTCTACGACGCACGGAGCGGAGACCCAGGGCCTCGCGGCGGCCGTCGCCACCATGGCGGTGTACCGCGAGGAACCGGTAGTCGACACGCTGTGGGAGCGGGGCGAGCGTCTGGCGACGGGGCTGCGCGCGGCGGCAGCCGCCGCAGGGGTTTCGGATCACGTGCCGATCCTCGGACCGCCCTGCAGCCTGGTTTTCGGGTCTCGCGATGCTGAAGGGAATCCATCGCAGCCGTTCCGCACGCTGCTCATGCAGGAAGTGATCGAGCGGGGTGTGCTGGCGACCTCGCTGGTCGTGAACTACAGCCATTCCGAGGGGATCGTCGATCGGACGATCGAGGTGTTCGGAGCGGCGTTCGAGGTGTACCGGAAGGCTCTGGATGAAGGCATCGATCGCTATCTGCGGGGACGACCGGTCCAGCCTGCGATCCGGCCGTACGCATGACCGCTTCCGGACCGTGGCGACACGCGAGATCATGATGTCCGGGGCAACCGGGATACGGCGGAGGCCGAATGTTCGATTCTGAGTTCTGGCAGGGCCGCCGGGTGTTCGTGACGGGACACACGGGATTCAAGGGCAGCTGGATCTGTCTCCTGCTGCGGGAGCTGGGGGCTGAAGTCAGCGGCTATGCCCTCGAGCCCCCGACGGACCCTGCCCTGTTCGACCTGGCCCGCGTCGGCGACGACGTACACCATACGATCGGAGACGTCCGGGATCTTGCTTCGCTGGAAGCCGCGTTGACCGCGGCCGACCCGGAAGTGGTCATTCACATGGCCGCCCAGTCGCTGGTGCGCTACTCGTACGAGAACCCGGTCGAGACCTTCTCGACCAACGTGCTGGGCACGGTTCATCTTCTGGATGCGGTGCGCCGCACCCCGTCGGTCCGCGCGGTCGTGGTCGTCACATCCGACAAGTGCTACTACAACGAGGAGTGGGTGTGGGGCTACAGGGAAGACGCCCGGCTCGGAGGCCACGATCCCTACAGCGGGAGCAAGGGCGCGGCCGAGCTGGTGGTTACCGCATACCAGAACTCGTTCTTTGACAGACAGCGCCATCCCGATCTCGCCGCGGTCGGCAGTGGACGAGCCGGGAACGT
>Ga0209536_100002573_pt1 | contig 29588 bp, 29 predicted proteins | sample DeeMarSeWOR28_12_FD_187461 | JGI IMG/M metagenome (GOLD analysis project Ga0209536, IMG submission 187461) | Marine sediment microbial communities from White Oak River estuary, North Carolina - WOR-2-8_12 (SPAdes) (version 2) | ecosystem: Environmental > Aquatic > Marine > Intertidal zone >...
GTGAGCGTAGCTCAGCTGGTGGTAGCACCGGGTTGTGGCCTCGGCGGTCGTGGGTTCAAGTCCCATCGCTCACCCCAGAAATAACAAAGGCTTCAGAGTAAATCCTCTGAAGCCTTTTTGTTTTATAAAAGTTCATTGCTCGCAATTTAACATTGCATAAATGGTATTGCAGCAAGTGAAAATGCCATATAAGCCACAATTCTATCGAGAGAAAAAGAAGCTGACTTCAACATATCAATGGGCATATTGGCAGATAAGATGGCAGCATTGGGAACTCTTGAACGGTTTACAACCTTTTACGAATTATCGGATACGTTCCAGGTTTGCCGATAAACGGTAACACCAGCAACCAGGGCAGAGTAAGTTTTTTCTCGTCGCGGAACTGTGAAAGCCCTATTGTCATATTATCATGCCCAGCAGCAGGTTGGTCCCGGTATGTCCCGAAAACCCTGTCCCACAAAGGAAAATTAAAACCGAAGTTGCTATTCGTTTCTTTGATGATAACTGAATGATGTACCCGGTGCATGTCTGGTGTTACGATTATGAGACGGATCAACCTGTCAACATCAAGAGGTATGCGGATATTCCCATGATTGAACATGGATGTGCCGTTTAAGAGGATCTCGAAAAGGATTACAGCCGGAACCGGAGGCCCTATGACAACAACCGCGGCAATTTTAATACCCATTGACAGCATGACTTCAATGGGATGAAAACGCAAACCGGTTGTTACATCTATATCCAGGTCAGCATGGTGCATCATATGGAGACGCCATAACAATGGTACGCTGTGAAACATAACGTGCTGACCGTATATAATCAGATCAAATGCAAGGACACCGATTAAGACTTTGACAAAATAAGGAAGTGAAATCAGATTTAATAATCCCAGGGAAGTTTTATTTGCAGCAAAGGTAACGGCAAGAAGAGGGAAAAGACTTCTGACAATGGCGGTTCCAATCAGGGTAATACTAATGTTGCTGAACCAGCGGCTGGCTTTCGAAGTGGTAAGTTGACGTCGAGGCGACATAGACTCCCATGCAGCAACAGCAGCAAAAATTCCGAGAAAGGCTATAAGCCTTATTGATGCCTCATTATTCATGATACTCTGACAATATCAGATTGTACCATTGCTAAAAAGTGATAGTTTCACGGCTGCTGGTAAAGCTGCCACAACTCATTCATCTCAATGAGCCGATAGCCACCTTTAATAGCCTCAGTTTGGACATCTACGTAAGTCGGGATCTGGGATTGAGCTGCGACCTGGTGACTCAATAAAAGCCCAACTGCAAAAACAATAAGGACAAATGGAATATGGATAAATTTTCTCATGCGCTACCTTCCTGTGGCATCATTTTTTGAATCATGAGTCTGGGCTGTAATCATGATCTAGCCCCAAAAAACCGAAATCAAAATACGGATAGCCGCAACAGCTATCAATACTCCGAGTATTTTCCGTAATTTGACAACCGGTACTTTATGGCTCAATACGCCTCCAATTTGAGCTGCCGGAATTACAGTGAGCACGATGGGTATGGAAAGCAGCCATTCAATCTGGCCTGTACTTGCTTTACCTAGAAATCCAGCTGTTGTAGCAAGCAGTACTATTGCCAGGTTACTGCCAATGGCTATACGGGTTGGTATGCGTACAAATGATGTCATTAGAGGGATGAGGATGAAAGAGCCGCCTTGACCGACCATCCCACCGAGAATTCCAACACCACCAGCACTCATCACAGCACGCCAACGGCTGAAGGATAATTCTTTGATGGCAGGCACATCAATTTCCTGAGCACTTGGTTTAAGCAGCAGGATTGCAGCAAGAAGAGCAAGAATTCCAAAAATCAAAAGAAGTACATGTTGTGAAGCGTATTCTGACCCGGCGCCTCCAATCAATGCAGCAATAAAGATGGTTATACCCATCCATCCTGCTAGGCTTCCAGAAACAGAATTGAAGCGCTTGTGAACAATCACCCCGGAAATGCAGGCAACCAACCCCTGGACTATGGTAAGCCCTGCAACAGTATGCATGGAGAGGAACTCAAACCCGAATAATGGCGGGACATATAAGAGCAATGGTGCCATGATGATGCCGCCGCCGATTCCCAGTAAACCTGAGAAGAACCCACAGATTGTTCCCAGAAAAGCGATAAGCAGATAAATACCCATTCTGTCAGATCACCGTAATACCAACAGGATCGTCAGTAATTTCTCCAATGAGTGTTGCCGGAATGTTGTCTTTATTCATCAGATTCATCAATTCTCTTGCTTGATTATGAGGGAGAGATAACAACAATCCACCTGAAGTTTGCGGGTCATACAGCAGTTCTTCCTCTGCGGCCGTCAATTTAGCTGACATATGGAGATGATGCTTTTCTACCATTGCCCTGTTCCCTTTATTACTGCCCGTTGTCTCGCCTTTTTTATACATGTCCAGCGCAGCCGGGTAAAAAGGCAGGGCGGCATATTCAATAACAACTCTGGCATTGCTGCCGTGGGCAACTTCCAGCAGATGCCCTAAAATGCCGAAGCCCGTTAGGTCGGTACAGGCATGTATGTCAAACTGGAGTGCCGCTTCCATGGCTCGGCCATTCAAGGTTGCCAGTATTGGCAAGGTGTTGCGTTCAAGTTCCTTGAAAGGCAACTTGCCTGAGCGCACGGCGTTAAAAAGCACACCAGAGCCGATGGGCTTAGTTAGGATTATGGCATCCCCCGGTCGGGAACCCGCATTAGTGATAACCCTTTCAGGGTGAACAACCCCATTTACACAGAGACCATATTTGGGCTCTTCGTCATCAACTGTATGGCCCCCAACCAGACAGGCACCGGCCTCCACTACTTTGTCGTGTCCACCGCGAAGTATGTCTCGGAGAATTCCCATGTCCAAATGCTTACTGGGAAACATGACGACGTTCAAAGCAGTGATCGGCTTGCCACCCATGGAATAGACGTCTGATATTGAATTAGCTGCTGATATCTGGCCAAACCAGTACGGATCGTCAACTGGAGGTGTGATAAAATCAACGGTGTTTATCATGGCAATATCATCTGACAGCCGATAAACCGCTGCATCGTCAGCTGTTTCTATGCCGACTATGAGATTAGGATCATTTGGGGTTGGCAGGCCTTCAAGTGCTTCCGACAGAGCCGTCGGACCAATTTTTGCAGCTCAACCACAGGTACGGGCCAGACCGGTAAGCGTTTTTTTCTTAAATAGTTCCATATAGTTCTCAATTATATTTTGTACAAAAAGAGCATACTATAGAAATATCCTATTTAATATTATTTATCAATAGAAGTTTTCTATTATAAAGAGCGTGGTATATATATCGGCACAATACAACTGACAAACACAGAGAAGTTATTGCCGTTTATTTATAGAGATGATGCGGGATAGCAGATAATTAAGTTGGAATATCCGGATTGCACTATCTGGCTAATATATTGACTGTAAGGCAGTAAATGCCAGTAAGCATATCCGGAGAACATGTTTACCTTACCTAAAAAGTGCTGCCCTATGACTTAGAGATTTATTGGGGTTTCTTCTTAAGAAACCCGGCAGAATTGCAATATGATAAAGTTACTAGGGTTCTTCCTCTTCCTCATCCTCAGCATTTTCATCTCCAAATTTCCATGAGTGGCCAGGAAACAGGTTCTGGAAGATAAAGATGAGCCAGGCGCACATCCACAGGACTGCCCCCAGCTTCCAATCGATGAAAGGCACGCCGATAAGGAGAACCAGGAGGACTGCGGCGGAAATTTTTCGTGCAGTTTGTGACATAACAAATTTACAACAGCAGCCAAATTGTAAGATATAACGTCTGGTGCCGGATTTATTCGCTTAATAATTCCGCAAATTTTGCTGCCCGATAATCAAAGATTCGTTTCAACATTTTTTTTATGATGAAAAAATGCGCCAGCCTGCCAAGTATTCCATACGGAACTTCATAGTATACCCTGTCAATGACCCGTATGCCTTTTTCCGTCTTAACAAGTTCATGATAGTGATACCAGAACTTGTAAGGCCCCATCCTCTGCTCGTCAACAAAAGTAAATGGTTCTCGAATATGCTTTATTTCGGCAATCCATTTTCTTCTGCCAAGAAACGGGATCCTGATGATATACTCCACTATGAGACCATTGAACATACTACTTGGTACATCTGAGACAATTGTAAAATCAAGTTCAGGCGGAGTGATCCTGTTGAGATTTTTCGGGGTCTTGATGAAATCCCAGGCTTTCCCTATTGAACTGTGAATTTTCTGGTCCCGCTCTATTCGATACATTCTATAACAGGTAAGCGTTGATCGAAATTAACGCCAGCCCAAACACTTTTTTTTATTTAAATAATCGGCTGGGAAATGGTCATTTTTTATTAAATGCTTATATAATATAAAGCACAAAACGTAAGGTAAAAAAATTTGTGAAATGAGGGAGAGATATGGAACAGGGCTCATGGATAACCAGTGTAATCAAGGATTTTGTCGGTCGGTCGCCACTCAATGATATGGGTTTTGAGGAGCGGGAAAAGATTTTTGATGAGCCTCTTGTCGGCTTTTCCAGTGGGGCTGATCCTCTTTATGATGAGTACAGATCCCATATCGGCCCCTTTTATTATACCCCCCTGCACCTGTTTCAAAAATCATTCCCGGATAAAGAGCTCAGTGCTGACGATATTACGGTCATAAGCTGGATAATTCCTTCCACTGCTAAAACCCGCAGGGAGCAGGCGGAGCAGGATCGCTACCCCTCTGAACGCTGGGTGCGCACCCGTGATATCGGGGAGAAATTCAACAACTCAATCCGCACACATGTGGTTGAACAGCTTGAGGCAGCCGGCATCGCAGCAGTGGCCCCACTCCTCTCTCCTCATTGGGCCAGATCGGATGAGGGGCCTTATGCACCCTGCTCCAACTGGTCCGAGCGTCATGCCGCCTATGCTGCGGGCCTGGGGACCTTTGGCCTCTGTGACGGACTGATAACTCCTGTTGGCAAGGCAATGCGGGTCGGCTCTGTTGTCGCTGCAATAAAAATTCCGGCGAGCACCAGGCCCTATTATGATCATCATGCCTATTGTCTGCATTTTACTGAAAACACCTGCCGGAAATGCATCCCCCGTTGCCCGGTCAATGCACTTAGTGAGGAAGGTCACGACAAAAAAAGATGCATGCGGTACACGGAACACGTTATGCATGAATATATTAAAGAACAATACGGTTTTGAGACCTATGCCTGTGGCCTGTGTCAGAGCTGGGTGCCATGCACAGACAAAATCCCTACCAGCGAAGATGTATCATATCAGAAAACAGAAAACATATGACTCTTGATCTGAAAAACAATCCTGTCAGCAATTTTTCCCAGGGATTTCTCTATCCGTTCCGGGCCGGAAAATTCATTAAAAGCCATCCCGTGCTTCTCAAGTATATTCTTGTGCCTTTCCTTATCAATCTCGTTGTCCTGAGTGCTGCAGTCTACTGGGGACTTTCCTTCTTCAATACAGTAGTCGTGCATTACATACCCCAGGGAGATGCATGGTACTGGGTGATACTTTCCTATTTCCTCTGGACCTTGGCCATTCTCATGACAATGGTCCTTGTCTTTTTCGGATTCACTGTAACCGGCGCAATTATCGCTTCGCCGTTCAATGATATTCTATCTGAAAAAACCGAAGAGCTGCTAACAGGGGTGCCAAATGAAGAGCCTTTTGTTTTCAGGATATTTCTTAAGGATGCCATGCATACGGTGATGGATGAGAGCAAAAAGATCATTATCTTTGTTGTCCTCATGGCTTTCCTGCTTCCCCTTAATTTTCTTCCCGGCGGCACCCTGCCCTATACATTCCTGTCCATTCTGCTTACTGTGTTTTTTCTGGTGGTGGAGTATACGGGGTATGTTTTCTACAGGAAACATTTGACCTTCAGCGATCAGCGGCATTTCATCTTTTCACGGAAATTTCTGATGCTGGGATTCGGTCTCGGTGTGATGGGCGTGCTGGCCGTCCCTTTTCTGCAGTTTTTCTGCATCCCCCTGGGGGTTGTCGGGGCCACCCAGCTCTGGCATGATCTCTCCGTTCCTGAGGTGACGAAACCGGAGAACTGAAAACTGCTAAAACTGCTTTTTCTAATTAGGGCAAGCCAGCCACAAAACAGCATTGTTCATTTGACGAAAGACACATATCTGCTGTGAGCTGTCTGATGAGAGTATTTCCCACATGCGGCTCATACCAAAGACAGAATCCTTAGAAGCCACCACAGCGCATCTACCTTTGCCTATCAGGGGATCAATAGACGTCTGCCAATGGGTGATTTCCTCAATGTCCCTTGGAGTCACATCAAAATCCTCTATTTTGCTGTAATCGCAAAGCATGTTAAAACCTGACTGCCAATCTTCGTGCCTGACCGTTTCAATGAATATTGCCTTTAACTCAAGGACATTTACCTTGCCGCTGGCGGTAATCCGAGCAAGTTTCCTCTCTTTATCGATTTTGATGCTGTGAGACATCCTTATCACCTCCTGCCCGGAAGGTTAATAATGCATGATCGTTAGAAAAATCAGTGAATCTGATATCCCTTTTTTGTAAACAGATCAATTGAAGCATCCACAACATCAGGGTCATACAATATCCCCCTGTTCCTGGTTATTTCATCAAACGCCTCATCAAGTCCAAGCTCAGGCCGATACGGGCGATGAGAGGCCATTGCCTCGATAACATCTGCAACTCCTATGATCCTCGCTTCCAGAAGGATCTGGTCACCTTGCAGATTATAGGGATATCCGGATCCGTTAAGCCTTTCATGATGCTGCAGGACGATATCTGCAACCGGCCATTTAAAATCAATTCCTTTCAGTATCTCATAACCTGCCTGGGGATGTTGCTTGATCAATGAAAATTCCGATTCATTGATATGCCCTGGTTTACTTAAAATCTCGGCCGGTACAGAAATCTTGCCCAGGTCATGTATGACTCCGGCCATGCGTATAGCTTCGATCAACTGCTTGGAAAGACCCATTCCTGATGCTATGGCCCTGGCTATTTCAGTGGTTCGTCTTTGATGGCCTGCTGTGTAGGCATCCCTTGTCTCAACAGTTCTGGCTATCGCCTTAATGGTTCCGTCAAGGTTCTTGCGCATCTGCTTCATGTTACGGCGCAACTCCTCTTCAGCCATCATGCGTCCTGTAATATCCTTGTAGATCTTAACAATCACCGAAGGTTTGCCGTCATTATCACGGGATACCACTTTGGCCGTACCCTCAAAATATTTGACGTCCCCATCCTTTACTTTCAGCTTTATGGAATTACTTTTAACAGGTTTTCTGCTGCAGAAAGCCTGTTGCGTTATACAGGAAGATGTAAGACTGCCGCACAGCTCTTTTTTGCCATAAAGGGCTTCACAGCATGTTTTTCCCACTATGTCATAGCCAAACATCTTTTTTGCCTTCTGATTGGCCCATAGTATTCGGAGATTTCTGTCAACCAGGGTCATATGGGCGTCGACTGTTTCCAGCATGGCCAGATATTTGGCCTCACACCTGCGCAGCTTTTCATGGGAATCAAGCTTATACTGGGTTTTCTCCTTTTCCATCTGTTCAAAACGTCTTAGCAGATCATCCTGTGTAATGTTGTTTTCCACCGCGTGATTCCCCAGTTGTGCACTTTTGGCTGATTTCATCCTTGGTCTGTCCTTTTAACCGTCTGTATTTATGGATCCAATATCCTGTAATTCCAAACCCTGACTAACCTTTTCTTTAATTTCCGTAATGGGCAATCCTGCTATTGCTGATAAATGACGATTTTGCAGATTCTCTTGCTTGATGATATCGCTGATGCGCGAAAAAGAATTTCGGATAAACATTTTTCCTGTCTGGTTTTCCTGATGGATACCAAAGCGGATATTGCGTCTTTCTTCCTGGGTAAGACGGCTTATAAGGTTTTTTGTTGTCCAGATCTCGCCATCCTGGGCCAAATCAGAAAGCTTACCGGCAATGTTGATTGTGTCACCTAAAGCAGTAAATTCTATGGAATTTGATGATCGAATAGTTCCGAAAAACTCCTGTCCCTCATTAATACCCGTATTTAAGAACAGTTCGTTGTTCCAGCCTTTGCGCAGTCTCCACTTACTGCTCAATTCTTTCATTACTTCACGTATTTCAAGAGAACAGTTAACAGCATTCATTAAGTAATTAACACCAGGTTTCTTAATAAAGTAATAAAGCATTCCATCACCGGCATGTTTACCGTAAATACCTTTATACTTTTCAAAGGTCGGCCCTACTGACTGCCATAATTCATTGATCAGCTCAAAGTATTGAGCCGGTAGCAGTTCGGCGCTTATCTTGATTGAATCCTGAAGGTCAGCGATCAGGACACAGAGGGACACAAGAGTAGGCATTCTATTCTTGAGGAGTTCATTGATGATTCTGCCGCGCTGGGAAAGCATATCCAGCAATGCTGTATTGATGCTGTCAGTAGGCACGTATACGAAAAAGGTGCCCTCCCTGAAAGACATGGTATGCACCCAGTATGAGGATCTGGAATTGTCTGTTTTTACAATTGTGGCCGGGAGATGGTAAAGATCTTCTCGACTGGCTCCATTTCGCTCAGCAAACAGTTCAGTAAGGATATTTATCTCGCTGTCCGTAATTCCCTGATAGATCCTGCGAAATTTTGCTTCATTGAGATGGTTTTGGAGGACAGTGAGGTGCATGACTACTGATTCCATCCAGTTTTTAAAATGGTGATGTTGTTCTTCACGGAGAAGCAGCTTAAATATATTCCGTGACTCAACATCTATGATTGCGCGGATATTGTGGTTAAATATCTGTTCTTCTGCTGGTTTGTTTATCCATTCAATCTCAAAATTGTGATTAATCATGTAAGCCGGAGAATTAATATCGGCTATGGTGACATGCAATTCGCTGTCTGAGATTCTGCGTGCAGCTTTTGCAACTGGAATTTTTTCCGGAGGGTGAGAAATTTCCGGTTTCCCGGAATCCTCTTTTATGTGTGATCCTGAATCATAATCCGGCATGTCCTGAAACATCTGGGCAATATCTTCCATAGAGTTGCCCTGCTGCTTCAACAGTTTTACCTTTAATATGCGTTCTAAAACATCAACAGGAAAATAGCCTATTTGTTTAACGCCTTTCTCCTCAGGACCTGGACGTTTTACAATGGGTTTTGGCAAAATTCCCAGCTTGATATAATTATTCAGGGTCGCTCTTGAAATCCCTGTTTTTTCAATTATATCTTTACTTGTTATCAAGTCGCTTTCTGTCATTATCCCACCTGAAATAATTCAGGCAATAGCAAATATTGCTGTCTAATTAGAAACCAACACACCTTAATCAAGAACCTTTTTTAAACTGTCCAAATAGGTCAGCATTTTTAATGCTTCTAGACAGTACAATACGCCAAACTACATGTCAAGAATTTTATTGTACTGTTTAAATATTTTTTTACGACCAATTTAGACAGCTCTCTTGTTGTGTTTTGAACACTCAAAAATATAATTAGACTGCATGTGCAAATACAAATAAATTACAAAAAAACAGCAATATAAAGAAAACTTCTCAATAACAAACACCTGCTTCTACTCTGAAGCCGCACATGCGCCGCTTATTACAAATTAGACAGTTTAATTTGTACTGAAATCTTCAATTTATACAGTACAAATAATATTTATACTGTACATGTGTAGCTTTATACTGTCTAAATAAAAATAACCGGTTATAAGTGTGTTTCCAAAACCACACACTGCCCTATTTGCTTGTTAACTAAAAATTGCAATTATGGAAAAAGTCGGAGATCAGTTTGGGAAAGAAGATTGTCAGGGGAATAATCGATTAGTGAGAGTATGAAGCAGTATGACTATACTGGAATTTCTTCATAGATAAGAGAAGAGTGACAAAAAACAGAATGACGGAGAAACTCCACAAGGGCCTTTCGCATTGCATGAATTCTCACCTGTTCAGGAATGAGATCGGAAATATCCGTCCGCATTACAGCCATTTTATATTCCACATGTTCTGCAAAACGATTATCCAGATACCAGGTATAAATTAGACCAAAAAGCAATCCTGGAGGCGTAAAGCCTTCGTTTCCATTGACAAGCCTGGTGTATTGCAGGGTATTTGAATCAGATCTTACCATTCTGGACAATTTTAAATAGTTGGACAATTCCTGGTCTGAAAAAAATGAATTCCGTTCTTCCGGGGGCCTGACCGTGAGCCTGTATATCTTGCCAACAGCTTCTCCCCTTTTTTCAAGAGTTTCCATTTCTTTACATGCTGCATAGTTACCTAATAGAGCCTGTCCCAGTGCAACCAGAAAAGCCTGTTCAAAACGTTTATTATCAGCAATGACATCCTGGCAGATCTTTATTGTACTGTCTACAGGATCATAAAATGAATACACATTGTCCCATTCCTGGCTTCGGGACCATATTGCCCGATTTATTATTTGGACCGCCTTAATATTAGACAGATGACTGACGAGGATATCCTGGTGGAACCAGAGAATATCCAGTAGTCTGCGGGAAATTTTTTCACTCCCGTTATCTTGTATTATATTGATATTTTTCAGCCATTTTTTCAGAGCTGTATATCGCTCACAGGGATACAGATTGTCCTTGAGTACCAAGGCGTGTTTCATGCTGAAACTGCCCGGCAGATTCTCAGACATCCTGGGATGATCTTCCCGGGACAGGTTTTTCTGCTGCAGGGCAGTCACTGCCACCAGGGTACGTATAGCACGGCCAAGCATGACCGGATCATGTTGTATGACATTACGCTCGCGCAGAGCTGCCTGAGAAAAAATGCCGGCCTCGATGGACCTGAATCCCATGGCTCCAACCTTTTCCCTGTCCAGAAAGATCGGGACCTTGTCTTCCATGGCATAGCTCTGCAGGATAGAGCCGGAAATTTCCTGCAACCCCAAAGACAATACATGGCTGAAAAGCCCCTTGACTCCTCCAGGAATATTGCGGTGGTAGGCCTTAATGAGGTCTGACACGTAAAAGCGTCGTTTAGGGTCTTCGCGCACTACATCGGTTTCCCCTTTCTGCACCCATAGGTTGGCAACCAGTATCTTTAGTGCTTTTTGATTATTGCACACCGCCTCAGCCAACCCGGGCACTTGAAATATAGGGATCGTGCTTGTATAGAGGCTGCCTGGCGCCAGGATAATGATATCAGCCGATTTCAAAGTTTTGAACAGTTCATCAGGTACCTTCGGTTCTTCCACAAAGCTGACAAACAACCGATCAACGGGATATCCCCTCCGGGCATGGCTTGACTTGTATTCACCTGATACCAGGGTGCCATTGCTGTACAGAACCTGTAGTCCTGCAGGGGTCAAAGAACAGGGCATTACAGCATCTTCAGCAAGCGCCATAATACGACATAAATGCTTCAGCCCCTGATAGTCATTAGAACGGAAAGGCTGACAGGCTTCTGCTGTATACCCTGAATGACGCAACTCTTCAGCATCCTGCCATATAGCGGCTGCCAACAGAAGATTTCCAAGGCAATGTGGCCTTGAGAGCACTTTTGCCAATCCTGGAACAGTGAAGAGTAGGTCCAGGAGTCCGTCAAGATACTTATACATGGGCTCTGGCAGCAATGCTGGATCAAAACCAACCGCTGCGCTGAGTTTTTCTCTGGAACCGGGATGACTGTCAAAACGATGATTGAACAGCTGATGCAACACCTTGGCTACTTGCAAACACTCTGTCTCATCTAAACCATATCTGTCCTGAAGGCTTTTTTTCCTTATTGATGAAAGAAGGACATGACGAAGGTCGCCAAGGGCGATGAACGGTAAATCCTTCAGCAGTTCTCCGGTAGAGCCCCCATCATCAGTGACACAGACTACCGCCTTAGTTTGCGGGAAAATCTCTTTCAGGCCGCTGAAAGGGTCCTCAGGCCAGCTTTCCTTTCTACTGTCACCCCCGATAATATTTGAAAGTCCGGTGCCGCCCCCAAGTACCACCACCCTGGTGTTTTGAACATCAAACTGCGACAGGGAGGAGGCCAACTCAGTTAATGCTCCGGTCACTTTATTGGGCAGTCCTTCCGGCGGTCCCTGCAGTTCAAGGTATATGAGCTTTTCCGCATATTCCCTGTGGGGCAGAATATCAAGGGGGGACTGGATAAGATTATCCAGAAAGGTCAAACTGTCTTCAATTGCCTTTGTGGAACTCATAGGTGTAGTTTCAGTTTGTGTGGTAAAAACAGCGTATTTTATTTTAGAGGCCTGTGGCAGCCATCTGGTTCTGCACCGCAGCCACGGATTCATTTAAGGCTGTTTTCTCCTCATCGGTAAGCCTGAACTCCAATATCCGCTCGACACCCTTGTCGCCAAGCACCACGGGCACCCCTAAAAAACAGCCGGATATGCCGAATTCTCCATCAAGGTAAGCAGCACATGGAAGGACCCTTTTGGAATCCTTGACAATGGCTTCGGCCATTTCAACAGCAGAGAGACCTGGGGAATAAAAAGCGGATCCGGTCTTCAGATGGTTGACAATCTCAATGCCGCCCATCTGGGTTCGCTTGACAATTTCATTGATCTGTTCTTCAGAAAGAAGATCGGTAATAGGTATGCCTGCCACATTGGCCAAACGGATCATGGGAAGCATATTATCGCCGTGGATCCCCATGACCATTGCATTGACATCCGTTGGCGCCACACCGATGGCATCGGCAAGAAAGGTGCGGTAACGGGCGGAATCGAGAACCCCGGCCATGCCGATCACCCTGTTGCGCGGAAACCCTGAAATCTTGAAGGATGTATATACCATGGCATCAATGGGGTTGGTGACAACTATCAGAACACAGTCCGGAGAGTGTTTTACCGCCTCTTCTGTACATGATTTCACTATAGCGACGTTTTTGGCCAACAGGTCATCCCTGGACATACCGGGCTTTCGTGCGAGGCCGGCTGTAATGATGACAATATCCGAACCGGCAGAGTCAGCATAATCGTTGCTGCCTTTCACAGACCAGGCAAAGTTTTCAACCGGCCCGGACTGCCAGAGATCCAAGGCTTTGCCCTGCGGCACTCCTTCCACAACATCCAGTAAAACCACATCTCCAAGACCGCGGACCACCGCCCAATGGGCTGCGGTTGCACCAACATTACCTGCACCAATGATCGTAATTTTCTTGCGCATTGCTTAAACCTTTTTTAAATATTTTTTATAAATAATTGTAATTCTGATGATATTAATTACTATCACGCAGAATCTCCTCTACCCGTTTCAAGTCGTTCGGGGTGTCAACTTCCACAGAATCGTGTTCCGTGAGTACCACCTTGATCCTGTAGCCGAATTCAAGGGCCCTTAACTGTTCCAATTTTTCAAACCGCTCCCACTCTCCTTCCGGCAGACTGACAAAGGTAAGGAGAAACCCTTTGCGATATGCATAAAAGCCAAGATGCTTATAATAGGTGGGCTCCACAACCTCGTTGGGATCTCGCTGGAACGGAATGGGTGAACGGGAAAAATAAAGGGCGTAGCCGTTCCTGTCAAAAACGGTCTTCACATGATTGGGGTCCGTGATCTCCTCCCTGCGGATGATTTTATAGATCAGGGTGGACATGGGCAGTGCCGGGTCGTCGAGAAGCGGACGGGCAACCTGCTCAATTACTTCTGGCGGAAAAAGCGGTTGGTCCCCCTGGATGTTAACCACGACATCCTGCTCCGGAATATCCAGTTTGGTGGCAGCTTCTGCCAGCCTGTCCGTACCCGAGGCGTGATCCGGCCGTGTCATAACAACCTCGCCTCCAAAAGATCTTACGCAGTCTGCTATGCGCTCATCATCGGTTGCAACCACAACCCTGGAAAGCAACGGTACGGATTGGGCCCTTTCATACACATGCTGTATCATCGGTTTTCCCAGTATGGGCGCAACCGGTTTCCCTGCAAAGCGGTTGGAATGATAACGTGCGGGGATTATAGCCACTACACGGGGTTCTGTTATATCGTGATGATCCATGGTTTCCTTCTTGCCTGGTTGCGGGTATTATAGATGCAAATCAACCAGATTCTATGTAGCCTTTTTAACAAATATTTAGGTCACTTGATACTTTTTTATACAAAAACATCGTGATTCATCGCAACAATTCATTATCCATAGCAGTCTGTCCATCTGTGCCCGACCAGTACGAAAAGGCAATGAGGCTTTCCAGGAAGCTGTCCCTCCCCCTGGTGCAGGGAGAAACAGAGGAGTATGAATTTCTGGTCCTATCTTCAGAAGACGGACTGGCCCTCAAACAGACAGGAAAAAATGGCCTGGGGCCTTTAATGGTAAACTTTACGTCCACCACCATGACATACCGGATCAAACATGGAGGTGGACGCGGCCAGGCCCTGGCCCGGGCGGTAGGCTTGAAAAAAGGTTGGCAGCCAACTGTAATCGATGCTACAGCAGGTCTGGGTCGGGACGGTTTTATTCTTGCCTCCCTGGGCTGCCACGTCCACATGCTTGAACGGTCGCCGATCCTTGCCGTTCTGCTTGAAGATGCTTTGCAGAGGGCGGCGCGCTCAGAACAAACAGCAGAAATCATAAAACAGAGGCTGCAATTAACCCATACGGACAGTATAGATTTCCTCCAGAAACTCCGGCAGCAGGATTATCCTGATGTCATCTACCTGGACCCCATGTATCCTGAACGCAGAAAAAGCAGCCTGGTCAAAAAGGAAATGCGCATACTACGAGGACTGGCCGGCGATGATCCTGATGCAGGAAAGCTCTTCACAGTTGCCCTGGGATGTGTCCGCAACCGGGTCGTGGTCAAAAGGCCGCGCCTGGCGCCTCCTTTGAACAACATGGCGCCAACCCATGAAATAACTGGAAAAACAAGCCGGTTTGATGTCTACCTGGTCTAAATAAATTCAGCGACGCCAGCAAGGCTGATGGTAAAGAAACATAAGATAATAATATTGACTTAAAAGATGCGACTATATCAGCTTGTGATCTCGGCAGCCGCCTTTTCCATGGCTGCATCTATCTGCTGCAAGCGCTCACCGGACAACTTGACCGGCACCTGATAGACAAGGAGCCTGTTCATGATCTCAGCAGAATTCGGCAGTGCCTGTGGGTCATAGACTATCTTTCTTCTGCCGTCCCGATCTTTAAAGGGCCAACCGCTCTCGCAGATGGTAGAGCCGTTAATGAGGTGCTCCCATTTGGGATAGTAATGCCAGGTATTATCGGCAAAAGAGATGGCCCCTGCCCCGTTATCCTGCAGGATGCGGTTAACAGCCTGTGCTTTCTCACGGCTCGGTAGAAAAAAGGCCAGAAATGTGGCGGAATCGCCCTCCTCATCTACGAGTGTCCTGAATGTAACGCCTGGCAGCTTACTCACAGATACCCTCATGTCTGACTTGTTCTGCTTCTGGGATGCTATTATATGATCAAGCTGGGCAAGCTGGGCTATGCCGATAGCGCCCTGGAGTTCCATCATCCGATAATTGAAACCGATAAAGCTCCTGCCTTCTCCTCCCCTGCCGCCGGGATTGGGTACATGGTCATGGCCGTGATCATGGTATTCCGACATATTGCGCCAGATCTTTTCATCATCGGTTATGACCATGCCCCCCTCGCCGGTGGTCATGGTCTTGACCGCGTCAAATGAAAAGGTGCCGCATTTCCCGAACGTACCCAGATGCTTGCCGCGCCATTTTCCGCCTGCAGCCTGGGCTGTGTCCTCTATCACGGGGATATTGTGCTTGTCCGCAATGGCCATGATCTCATCAATCCTGGCCCCTGAACCCAGCATATGCACAGGGATTATGGCTTTTGTCCTGTCGGTTATCTTTCTTTCCAGATCAGCCGGATCCATATTGAGTGTTGTGTCAACTTCCGTAAAAACAGGAGTGGCGCCAACGTCGAAAATCGCTTCCCAGGTGGCGACAAAGGTAAACCCCTGGGTGATGACCTCATCTCCTGGTCCGACACCGAGCACTGCCAGCGCCACTTTCAGTGCCACCGTTCCTGAGGTTACTGCCTGAGCATACCCGGTCCCTGTATATTTGGCAAAATTTTCCTCAAAGGTACGTACCTTATATATCCCTTTGCGCTGTTCACCGAACTCATAACGGAACAGCACCCCGGTTTCCAGTACTTCCATGATCTCCTGCTTTTCTTTGTCACCAAACACTTCAAACCCTGGCATCTCACGCTCTCCTTGCTAACCTGAACATTAATGAGTATTTTAGAAAAATATTTTATTTATCTGTTTTTCCATTGTCTTTTACACAATAAAGGCAACATTGTTCTCTTATCACAATTACTCTAAACTCCAGAGTTTTAACCGAAGCCTTCTTGCAGGGGCTACCTGTCATCAGCCTTTCCACATACTGGAATATTGCAAATAGTTTCTCGAGAAACTTACTTGTGGAGCCATTTTTTTATCTGGTTTGACTTGTTAACGAGAACGATCTTCGGGCTGTAGCCACTCATTTCCTCTTCAGAAAAGAAGGCGTAGCTGACAATGATGATCTGGTCTCCGATCATGCCCTTCCGGGCTGCAGCACCGTTCAAACCTATCACTCCTGAGCCTGGTTTCCCTACAATGGCATATGTGTCAAACCGTTCGCCGTTATTGATGTTGTAGACCATGACCCGTTCATAGGGTTGCAGATCCACTGCATTCATGAGCTCTTCATCAATAGTCAGGCTGCCCTCATAGTTCAGGTCTGCTTCTGTGATGGTCGCCCGGTGTATCTTCGATTTTAACATGTGCCGTTGCATTGTGATTCACCACTCTCAGTTGCTTGCTTCAGAGTCATAGCCCATAAAACAATTATCAATCAACCTTGTCCCGCCAACTCTGACGGCCAGGGCCAGAACGCTCTGTGCATCAATCATTTCCTTTTCCGATAGAGTATCTTTATCAACTACGGAGATATAGTCAATACCAAGCCCTGAAATGGCTGAAATAACATCACGGATTTCAGATTTTAAGCGGCTGGCATCTTTTAAACCCTCCGCAAACCTTTTTCGGGCATGCTGGATTGCATTGAAAAGGCAAAGAGCTTTTCCGCGCTCCTCACTGGAAAGGTAGATGTTGCGTGAACTCATGGCAAGGCCGTCTGGTTCCCTCACTATGGGATGAGAGACGATCTCAATGTCCCAGTTCAGATCCCTGACCATTTTGCTGATGACACTTAACTGCTGGAAATCTTTCTGACCAAAAACAGCATAATGGGGCTTTATGATATTAAACAGCTTTGCAACCACGGTGGTTACACCCTCAAAATGACCCGGCCGATCTTTGCCGCAGAGTGTTTCCGTTATACCTCCAACCCGGACCCGGGCATTGAAGTCAGGAGAGTACATGTCCTCTGCAACAGGCACGAACAGGATATCCACCTTTTCGTTTTCAGCCAGCCCGGCATCCCTCTTCAAATCCCGGGGATACCTCCTGAAGTCCTCACCTGGGCCAAACTGAAGGGAATTTACAAAGAGGCTGACAACCACCTGGTCAGCAAGCCGGCCGGCCAGCCGCATCAGGTTCAAATGTCCTTCGTGAAAATAGCCCATGGTTGGCACCAGGGCTATGGTTTTGCCGCTGGCGATAACTTCCCTTGACCAGCGGGTCATATCAGCCAATGGATGTATGATCTGCATGCGGAGGAGAGCTGCTATTCCTTATTTTCTTCAGGTTGGGAGGAACTCGCAGTTTTGCCTGCATCAAGGGAGACGAGCTTTGCCTCTATCTGTGACTTCAGCACCGGATCCGGTGCATCCTCCAGGCTGCCTAAAAGCTCCTCATAAGCCTTACGGGCCTGAACCCGATCCTCTTTAGCCATATATATCCTGCCCAGGCCCAAATAGGCTTGATCAGTAAATCCGGAGGATTTTTTCAAGAGATTGTACTGGGCAATGGCCAGATCGTACTGACCGGCCTGCTCGTAACTTTGCGCCAGGTTCAACCTGGCCAATGGCACCAGAGGATTGTCGGCAGAAACTGCGTCAAGTATATCCTTATATTTTGCCGCTGCAGCCTCAATCCTTCCCTCCTTATAGTCAAGATGAGCCAGTTCAAGTTTGGACCAGCGGGCGGCATCGGTTCTCCCATAGTCTTTGATGACATTTTCAAGGACCTGTACCCGCTGTTCAGTTGATTCTGTCTGCAGTCCGGTAGCCAGGAGTGATGCCCCCTTTTTCTCCTGCATTTCGGTGTAATAATCAAAAAAAACCCAGGCCAGGACCAAAACCACTACAGATATAAGGACTATCTGAATATTTCTGGCATTTTTTCTGATAAAGGCAATCAACTCAGGGGGAAGGTTCAATTCTTCCAGGAGGCCGTGGCGAGTATCAGGTTGTTGTGATTGAATGTTTTTCTTACTGAATAAAGACTGTGCGCTCATTATGTATCCCTGTTTGAATTCGAGTAGATCAAGAATCTCTTCTCAATCCCTTAAATTATTAGAGTGCTCTGCAATTGTCAATTATGCTTACAAATCAGTATATCAGGCACCAATCATGATGATCATCTGCCAAGTTAAAGGCGAATACTATAATATTGACAGCGAAAAAAAGCATCCGCCTTTTCACAACAATCTTCTTTAATATTAAAAAAACATTTTATGACATATTATTTAACGGTTACAATTATTTTCATATTGTACGAAGTCCACATAAACGAACAAATTCAGGAAGAAGCCTGGAAAAATACATGCAGCGGCCCCTACCCCAATGATTGATCTACCAACACCGAAAATCCTCACGGTCACAGAACTGACCAGGTCCATACGCGGCCTCCTGGAGACCGAATTCCCCTTTGTTACAGTTACCGGGGAGATTTCCAATCTCCGGCAGCCCTATTCGGGACACCTTTATTTTACGCTCAAGGATGAGGATTCCCAGCTGAAGGCTGTGCTTTTTAAACCACAGCAGAAATATCTCAGGGAACTGCCGCTTGACGGGCAGCAGGTAATTTGCCGGGGACGCATTTCAGTTTATGAACCAAGGGGAGAATATCAGCTGATTATAGATTTTGTTGAGCGACTGGGAACAGGCGAATTGCAGATAGCCTTTGAAAACCTCAAACTGAAACTTGCCCAGGAGGGTCTTTTTGACCAGGAGCACAAAAAAGAAGTACCACAATTCCCTTCCCGGGTTGCTCTTGTCACCTCTCCTGATGGTGCTGCCTTATATGATTTTCTGAAAGTTGCCCTGCAGCGTTTTCCGTCTCAACCTATTGAGATATTTCCTGTCAGGGTTCAGGGAAAAGACGCTGCCCCTGAAATATGTGCAGCTTTGGAAGCACTCAATAAGCTCAAACGATCCGATGTAATCGTCTTGTGCCGTGGTGGAGGGTCCATAGAGGATCTCTGGCCCTTTAACGAAGAGAGTGTCGCACGGGCCATCTATGAGTCCGGGATTCCCATTGTTTCAGCAATTGGCCATGAAATTGACTTCACCATAGCCGATTTCGTTGCCGATCTGAGAGCCCCCACCCCTACAGCTGCTGCTGAGTTAGTTGTCCCAAACAGGCAGATACTCACAGAGCATATATACCGGCTCACGCGAATATTGTCCAAAACCGTTCTTCAGAAAATACTGGAAAAAAGGCACCAGGTTAGCATGCAGCAACGTATGCTTGGCGACCCCAGGTCGCTTATCAACCATTACTATATATTTCTGGACAATATCCACTCTGCCCTCGTGCATGGCTATAAAAGCTTTCTCTACGAACGCACCATGGAACTTGAGTTGCTTTCGGGCAGACTTCATAAGCTCAGCCCCGTTCAACAGCTTGCTTACCAGCTGCAATGGACCCGGGAAATTTCCAGGCGGCTGTGGTCCCTGATGCAGCAGCACCTGAAAAAAAAGGGGGAAAGACTTAACAATGCAACAACCCTTCTTGATGCCATGAGCCCTCTCGGAGTCCTGGGCCGCGGTTATGCGATGGTCAGGTCAGGTCCGCAGGAAAAACAGCCTGGGACACTGATACGGACAACCAAGCAGGTGCACGTAGGCCAGGACCTGGAAGTCATTCTGCAGGAAGGAAAGCTTGCTTGTGAAGTAACGGAAATAAAAGAAGATGGTCGGGACGAGAGGATTTGAACCTCCGACCCCAGCGTCCCGAACGCTGTGCTCTACCAGACTGAGCCACGTCCCGACCCGATAATGGAATATACTCTAAAAGAAATAAAAAAACGGCAGGTGCTGTTTCCGCCTTGCGGAATAACACCTGCCGGAATCGTTCGAATTTTATTTCAGCAGATTATTTTACAGCATCAGCAAGTTTACTGCCGGCTTTAAACTTAGCAACTTTCTTGGCAGCGATCTTGATCATCTTGCCGGTCTGAGGATTGCGGCCTTGCCTTGCAGCTCTCTTGGCAACAGAAAAAGTACCGAAACCAACCAATGTCACCTTGTCACCTTTTTTCAGTGCTTTGGTGACTGCGTCCAACATACCGTTCAAACCTTTTTCTGCAGCTGCTTTGCTGATTCCTGCGGCTTTAGCCATGCTTTCTACTAAATCACTCTTATTCATGCCCCTTTCTCCTCCTTCTTTTGTTGATTGGATTATTATACAAGTTCCCTTGGTGTAAATGGCTTACCAATACTACAAATTCATATGGCGATTTAACGAACTCTAACTTGATTGTCAAACAAAAAATTGCCTCTATACCTAAAAAAAAGGGACTTTTCCCAAAAAGCTCATAGAAAATTTTATTGAAATCAGGATATTCATCCGGCAGGGAAAAAAATATCAGAGACAAATCCCCTTCCGGCCGCACACATCGATAAAAACCTTCTTAATATTGAAATCATTAAACTTTTTCAGAACTGCAAACCGAGTTTCCCTCTCTGCTAAGCGTATGATATCCTCGTCGAGGAGTTCGATAAAGGCGAAATCATCTGCCAATCTTACGCGGCACCCCCAAAAATCAAGGGTCTGAAGAAAATTTTCGCATTGTTTGATGCGTTCCAGTTTTTCCTCATTAATTTGCTGCCCGGTGGCAATTCTTGTTGCCAGACAAGACGATGAGTGCTTGTCCCAGTTCGGCAGATCCAGTTCCCTGCTGAGCTGACGAACCTCATTTTTTGAAAATCCGGCATCTGCCAGGGGTGTTTTCACGTTCAATTCCTGCAGGGCTTTGAGGCCTGGCCTGAAATCACTCAAGTCATCCAGGTTGGTTCCATCCATGAGTATGCTGAAATGGATTTCTCCCAGTTTGTCCAAAAAGGACTGATAGATTTTCTTTTTGCAGAGGTAGCATCTTTCCTGTGGATTTTCGGTAAATTCCGGCCAGACAAGGGGATTGAGGCTGAGGGTGAGCAGGCGGCTGCCGACAAGATTTATAATCTCCCTGGCAGCTTCTATTTCGCCGGGAGGCAATAATGGTGTCTCTGCAAAAACCGCAATGGTATTTTCGTGCCCCAGGACATCATGGACCATTTTCAATAATAAAGTACTGTCAACACCGCCGGAACAGGCAACGGCAGCCCGACTTTCCCGGCTGATAATTGCTTCGAGTTTCTTTTTCTTATCCGCAAGAGCAACAGACAACTATATACCTTATCGAATATCCTTGGTTATGAATCTTTAGTCCTCATCTTCCGCCGGTTCTGCTGTAGGAAGCATCTGCAACGGTTCATTTAGCGTAAACTTCTTATCGAGTATCCACTTCTTGAGGATCTCGGCAATTTCCCTGGCCTTGATATAACTGGATAAGGGTGCTGTCTGGACGGGCTTGCCGTTTACTTCTATCTCCCCGCTCATCAACTGGGCGTAACTGACTTCCCCGTAATTCCTGGCAACCCTGTTGGGATAATCATAAGCGTAATCCACGACCTGGGTGAAAAGATTATCATTGGAAACCCCGGTGTAAGCTGCCATCTCAGCATTTAAAACGGGTATGGGTATACCAAGCCCCACTGCCATGGTGGTTCCATATCCCAGCATACTGATGCCTTTGAGCCACTGCGGGGACATCTGCTTTAGATCCCCTTGCACCATGAGTGTGCCGGCAGGCCGCATGGGTGCCCCGCCATCAGTCCGCGGAACATTCGGGTTATGCTGGGTACCGTGCCAGGTTACAAAACCGGCACCACCGCCGAGAAATATCCTGGTACCCAATCCTATGGTCTTATAGAGTGGATCGTTCAACAGGGGTGATAATTCTCCTGCACTGCAATAATTAGCGTTCTTGGCGTGAGGCTTCAGGGTCCCCATGTAGGTATATATTGTTTTATCAGAAAGGTTTACTGCACAATTGTAATTCTGGTACCCATTTCTGGGATTCGTCAGCAGGGCAAAAGGCAGTTCCTCAAGCGTTATCTCCTTGGAAATCTTCTTGGCAGGATAGCAGTCAGTGCCATACGCTATGGCCTCCAACGCTACCTTCCTGCCGGCAACCAGGTCCTCTATAACATGGCCGCCTCCATAGCGAAACTCTCCGGGATAGACTTTGTTGAGTGGATCATCCTCCGTAGGCTCGGTAGCTCCCAGGTAAATATCTACGGCAGCAAGACCTGCATAGGCAGGCACGTTATTGAGCAGCACCTTGGAAGCCTTAAGGGTCGGGGTGGTATGGCCGAAATTGAAAAAGGCGCCGGAGGAACACATGGGTGAAAAGGTGCCGGTAGTAACCACATCGACCTTGCGTGCGGCTTTTTCCGGACCTTCCTTGCGCACGATGAGCACCATCTCCTCAGCAGTTACAACCACTGCCTCGCCGGCCTTTATCCTGGCGTTTATTTCTTCATAGGTCTTATTTACCTTCTGTCTGCTCATAGGAAATCCTCGTTTATTATAAATAAATTTTTGTGTCAAAAAAATGGAGTCACTTTGGCTGCAATCGCAATAATAGCTCGCGGTCAGCAACAGGGCCTTATAATATCAATATATTACGTGTGCAATACCTGTCCGTTGAGTGATTTGTACAAGACCGACAACTTTAGCAGTATCACGGTTGGCAAAGCAACCTTTTTACCGTAAATGTCCCTTTTTTCTTTTCTTCTGACTGGAGATGCTTTAAGTTCACTTTTTTCCAGAGAATAAATTTCACGCAACAGACAAAGGAAGCAGAACAGAGATGAAAAGCCCCAAAAAAACAGATAACAAAGCTGAACTTAATAAGATCAGAAAAAAAATAGATGCCATTGACAATAAATTTCTTGAGCTTCTGAAACAAAGAATTCAGCATGCCCAGTCTATCGGCAGGATCAAGTCGAAAGACAAACGTGCCAAATATGATCCCCTGCGCGAACGCCAGATATATGATCGATTACTGGAAAACAACAAAGATGAATTCCCCGAGCAGGCTCTGCGCTCAATCTTTCATGAGATCATAACCACCTGCCGCCTGTCACAAAAAAGGCCCGTGGTTTCTTATCTGGGTCCTGAAGCGACCTACACGCATCTCGCAGGTGTCAAATATTTTGGACATTCGGCAGACTACCAGCCCATAGAATCCATCGAAGATATCTTCTCAGAAGTTGAACGGGGCCGGACCTCCTTCGGTGTTGTACCGGTGGAAAACTCCATTGAAGGTGCCGTATTCTCCACCCTGGACTCCTTCATGAAGCACAAGGTAAAGATCTGCGGTGAGGTGAATCTGGAGATCAGCCATAATCTGGTATGCCAATCCGGGAATATTGAGGATATCAAGACCGTGGCCTCTCATTCCCAACCCCTGGCCCAATGCCGTCAATGGCTGAAAAAACACCTGCCGGACATTCCTACCCTGCCCGTATTCAGCACCGGTGTCGCGGCCCAGATGGCAGCCAAGGATCCGCACATCGGGGCCATAGCAAGTTCGCTGGCGATCAAGACCTATCAACTCCAGGTTGTCGTACGCGGCATTGAAGACTATCGTGGCAATACAACACGCTTCCTCATAATCGGCAAAAAATCGCCTACCAGAAGCGGCAACGATAAAACTTCTTTGCTGATAGGTCTCCTGGATCGCCCCGGTGCCTTGAATGAAGCTCTCTCCATCCTTGCTGACAAGGGAATCAACCTTGCCAAAATCGAATCACGTCCCATTAAAGGTATGCAATGGAAATATCTGTTCTTTATGGACATGGTGGGACACATGGAAGATAAAATGATCAAGGAAGGCTGCACTGATCTGCAGAAAGTCTGTTCGTATTATGAATGGCTGGGCTCCTACCCCATGGCTGAAACCGAAGACGAGAGCAGTTGAGACGATTTTCACCTGATCCCCGATATTTTTAGTTCCCATGCTTTTACTGGCTATAGAGAGCTCCTGCGATGAGACCGCAGCAGCAGTGCTTGAAGGCGGAAGCAACTTGCTTTCCAGCATAGTCGATTCTCAGATCCAGGTGCACAGCCCCTACGGCGGTGTAGTACCTGAACTGGCCTCCCGCCGCCATATCGAAACTATTTATCCTGTTGTCAATGAAGCCTTGAAACAGGCTTCCACCAGACTGGAACAGCTTGATGCCATAGCTGTAACCCAGGGCCCCGGCCTGGTTGGCTCCCTGCTCATCGGCATGTCCTTTGCCAAAGCCCTGGCCTATGTGAAAAATATACCTTGTCTCGGGGTGGACCACATGGCCGGGCACCTGCTCTCAATCTTTTTGGGGCAAAACCGGCCGATCTTTCCTTATGTTGCTCTGGCAGCATCGGGCGGCCATTCAAGCATTTACCTCGTCAATGCTCCTTTGTCATACAGGCTGCTTGGTCAGACACGGGATGACGCGGCAGGTGAAGCCTTTGACAAGGTTGCAAAACTGCTCGGCCTGGGATATCCAGGCGGCCCGATAATTGCCGGGATAGCAGAGAAAGGAAATCCTGAGGCTGTTAACTTTCCCAGGGCCTGGTTGGAGTCGGACAGCCTTGATTTCAGTTTCAGCGGGGTGAAAACCTCGGTAGTGAACTTTGTTAATCAGGCAAAACAGAAAAATGAAGAGCTTAACATTCCCGACATCTGTGCCTCCTTCCAGGAAGCAATTGCTGATGTCCTGGTCGAAAAAACCCTGGCAGCAGCCAGAAGATCGGGCGTATCGCAAATCATTCTGGCAGGCGGCGTTGCTGCCAATCAACGATTGCGCGATCTCATGAGCTCCCGTGGACAGAAGGAAAACTTTTCTGTCTTTCTGCCACCCAAGGAATACTGCACCGACAATGCAGCCATGATAGCTGTTGCCGGATATCACCTTTTTAAAAATGGCAAAAAAAAACAAAGTACCATTGACATGGATGTATATTCCAGGTCCCAAATCCACTTTTAACAACCCCCTTTCCCGTTATGCCTTGATATGTTCATTTTTTTTTAATAATTAAAGCTTGGTAGAGGAATTCGTCCAACAAACTTTATTGTCAGCCCCGATGAAACTTGAGCCGCGCCGCGCCGCCAGATACTATTATCTGCGATTTATCCGCCTGAAAGGTCATCCAAGCGTTCTGGCCCGTGGTGTTGCTGTGGGCACATTTATCGGGATAACCCCCACTATCCCGTTTCATACAATCCTGGCACTTATCTTTGCTTTTATATTCAGGGGCAGCAAGATTGCCGCCCTGCTTTCAACAATCGTGGTCAGCAATCCTATTACACTCCTGCCGCTGTATTATCTTTCCTGGCAGATAGGAAACTGGCTGCTCCCGGGAAAACATTCCTGGGATGATGTCTCGGAACTGATAAATCTGGTTGTCAGTGGCTCTGGGTATAAAGAAACCCTGGAGGCTTTAAGCCATGTTGGCATCAATTCTCTTACTGTCCTGATCGGGGGGGGTATTGTCCTTGCTCTACCGTTTACCATTGTTTTTTACTGTCTTTCATACAAGATATTCAGTTCGATTCAGAAAAAACGACTTGAGAAGAAAGTACTCAAATAGTGCTTCCTGCAGACTAGACCTATGCTCTCCGCTAAGAAAATAAAAGAAATCCTGCAAGAGCAGAAACTTGCCCCTAAAAAAAGGTTCGGACAGAATTTTCTTATAAATAAAAATATTTCGGAAAAGATTGTAAAACTGGCCGGAATCAGCCCGGATGACACTATCATTGAACTAGGCGTTGGCTTTGGGGCCCTGACCAGCCATCTTGCAGGAATCTGCAAAAAAGTCATCGGGCTTGAGATAGATTCCGGTATTATCCGCTACCACGGGGCTGAAGGCAGCCTGCCGGAAAACGTGACCCTGGTGCATCAGGATATCCTGCTGGCTGATTTTACAAAACTTGCTGAAGAGTCCGGAGGCCGCATTAAGATTATTGCCAACCTGCCCTATTCCATCTCCAACCCACTCCTCTTTAAACTGACCGAGCATAAGGACAAAATCGAGTGGGCGGTGCTCATGCTGCAAAAGGAAGTGGCTCAAAGACTAACTGCTGCAGTCGGAACAAAGGATTACGGGATCCTGTCTGTGCGCATGGCAGCCTGTGCCTCTGTCAAAAAACTGCTTGACCTTGGGCCCCAGCATTTTCATCCCAGGCCCAAGGTGGACTCCCAGGTGGTAAAGATTATCTTTTTCCCGGAACCTGAACGTGCAGCGACCCTCCCAGATTATGATAAACTGCTTTTCAAAAAAATCGTCGATGCAGCTTTTCAGCAGCGGCGCAAAACTCTAATAAATGCCCTTGCAGCATCCGATCTGGTCAAAGCTGATAAAAAGACATTAGAACGCTCTCTAGAAAAAATGGGACTCGACACCAGGATTCGAGGAGAAAGGCTCAGTGTCGAAAACTTTGCGGCCCTGACAAATATCCTGCAGCAAAAGATAAAAATTGATAGCTAAAACCATTACAATATATTGTGGAGACTGCGAGCCATGAAAAATTTTGTCTTTCATAATCCCACAAAAATTTTATTCGGCAAAGACACCATTCCATCCATTGGCAGTGAAACAGCAGCTTTTGGGAAAAAAGCACTCATAGTTTACGGCCAGGGAAGCATCAGAAATAACGGCATTTACGAACAAGTGACAAAATCCCTCAATGACGTCGGGGTCACGCTAATTGAACATGGCGGCGTCCAGTCCAATCCTGTTTTAAGCCATGTACACAAAGGCATTGCATTGGCCAGGGAAAACAGGGTTGAAGTGATAGTTGCAGTTGGAGGCGGCTCGGTTATAGACAGTGCCAAGGCAATAGCAGCCGGCGCTCCTGTCGAACATGATGTGTGGAAATTCTTTATCGGCAAAAAAAGCATCAAAAATGCCCTGCCCCTTACATGTGTGTTGACTCTCGCCGCTTCCGGCTCCGAGATGAACTCGGGCATGGTGGTGACCAATGAGGCAACTAAACAGAAATTCGGCTTTGCCAACAAGCATCTTTATCCCAGGGTATCCATCCTCGATCCCACTGCAACGTTCTCGGTATCGCCTGAATACACAGCTTATGGAGCAGTAGATGCCATTGCCCACATCCTGGAATATTACTTTACCAACCAGGAGCCCTATACTCCGGTCCAGGATCATTTTATGGAAGGCCTGGTCATCAGCTGCATGGACAGCTGCAACCGGGTTCTGAAAAACCTTGAAGACTATGATGCCCGGGCCGATCTGATGTGGGGTGCCACTCTGGCCCTAAACGGTTTAACAGCTGCAGGTCTCGGCAAGGCAGGGTTTCCAATGCACATGATCGAACATTCCATAAGCGCCTTGTACAATGTGGCCCATGGTGCAGGTCTTTCCGTGGTCATTCCCGGCTGGATGCTTTACCAGTCAGAACGGACGCCGAAAATATTCGCCCAGTTTGGTGAACGGGTGTTCGGCATAACTTCAGGCAGCTTGAAAGAGAAGGCTGCCGCAGGAATACAGGCCCTGCTTGCCTGGTTTGCAAAAGTGAAAACCCCGACCAGTCTCTCGGACTTGCATATTTCCGGAGAGGACATACCGCTGATTGCGGAAAATGCTGTTGCCTTGGCCAAAATCTGGGGCATGAAGGATTATACTGAAGAAAAAATAGCAGAAATACTTAAGTTATGCGTGTAATGGTTCGGTTAATAAATCCGCACTTTCTTCTGAATATAAGGGGAGTTTGATCCTGAAGGCTGCGCCTTTTGCCTTATCGGATTCACAGGTGATGCTGCCTTCGTGTTCCTGTATTATGCCATATACTATGGAAAGTCCTATGCCTGTTCCCTTCCCGGCCTCTTTCGTAGTAAAAAACGGTTCAAATATTTTTGCCTGTAACGTTGGGTCTATACCTTCCCCGGTGTCAGAGTACTCTATTAAAACATCATTATTCTCAGCCTGCGCTCTCAGGAGTATCTCGCCCTTTCCCTGTTCTTCTATGGCATCTATGGAATTTTGAATTAGATTAATAAAAACCTGCTCAAGTTTGACATGATTGCCATAAAGCATGGGGAGATCTTCTGCTACCCGGATATCAATCCTGATATTTTTAACTCTCAGTCTTTCATTCATGAGGATCAAAGTGTCATCCAGAACCCTGGATAGCTTGACTGGACTGAATGAAGTCACATCACTGCGGCCAAAGGTTCGCAAATGAGAAATTATGTTGGATATCTTCCTGACCTGGCGCAGAGACTCATTGAAATCCTCGGACAGTTCTGCTTTGTCAAGTTTATCTGTTTCAGCATCACTCAGTGTAGCTTCCAGTATTATCTTGATATAAGAAAGCGGCTGGTTGATCTCGTGCGCTATCCCTGTAGCAATTTCACCAAGAGAAGCCAGTTTGTCCTGTGTAAGGGCCCGCATCACCATTTCTTGCCGTTTTGCTTCTTCGGTGTGCCTTCTTGTTGTATCACGTGCAACACCGATCCGACCGAGTGTCCGACCCCTGTTGTCTGTTAGGGGAGCTACATTTAATTCAACTGGAATTATCCTATTATCCTTGCTCAGGATTTCAATCTCATAGGCAGATGTTTCCCCGGATTTAAGACCATCAGTATATCTTTGCATGACCATTTCTTTATAGGGAGGGCTGACAATTTCAATGAATTTTTTCCCAAGCAAGTCTTTATCTGCATAGCCGGTTATCACCTCAACCATTGGACTTACATAGGTAAACCTGCCATCCAGGTTTACCGTGTAAACAATATCCCTGACAGTCTCGACAAGTGTTCGGTGTTTTTTTTCGCTTTCCTCCAATTGTTGAAACGACCTGGCATTGACAATACTTAAGGCTGTCTGGGATGCCACTGCCATTAACAGATTAATATCGCCCTCCCTGAATTCCCTTTGGGATTTCAGGCTGTCCACTGCTATGACTCCCAATGATTCACCTTCGTGCACAATTGGAACACAGATCATTGATTGGATGTTTAATTTCTGGGCAACAGCAAAATTTTCAGCATCAAGCAAAGGAGCAATTTTGTTAATGTCTTCGATCAGGGATGGCTCCTGCTCAACAAACACTCTTTGCAGGACCCCTTTGCTAGCCATTTTGTCTAAACGAAATTGAGCATTATTCATTATTTCAATCTGATCTTCGGTAAACCCATAACCTCCAGCAAAAAAAAGAGATTTTTTCTCTTTTTTTGCCAGCAAGATTGCCCCGCGATCATAATCAAGGCGTTTGCTCATGACTTCAGAAACTGAACTTGCGATCTCGATCTTGTTCTGTCTGACTGAAGTTATCTCACCAACTTCCTGAACCAATTTGGTCACATTGTAACGAAGGTTTAATTCA
>Ga0209536_100002574_pt1 | contig 29585 bp, 33 predicted proteins | sample DeeMarSeWOR28_12_FD_187461 | JGI IMG/M metagenome (GOLD analysis project Ga0209536, IMG submission 187461) | Marine sediment microbial communities from White Oak River estuary, North Carolina - WOR-2-8_12 (SPAdes) (version 2) | ecosystem: Environmental > Aquatic > Marine > Intertidal zone >...
TGTTCCATCTTTTTCATGTTCTCGTAGGACGAGAATTCCACCGCCTCGCGTATCTCCTCGTCGGTACCCGGCGTGCCGATGAACTCGAGCAGGGCCTTCAGGGTATCTTCCGGGCGGGCTCGCAGGTCTTCATAACGCAGCAGGAAGAAGCCCTTCAGCCGTTCCCGCTCCGACGCCCAGAGATTCATGAATTCGATGATCTTGGGCAGGCCGGCATCCTTGTCCATGACGAAATCGAAGGTCGAGACATCCTCGCCCGCACCCGGATACTTGTTCAGCACCTTCTTGTTGGGCTTCATCCGGTAGCGCCACTGGAAATACTGGGATACCGCCACGTCACGCGGGTCGCGTGCCAGCAGGACCACCTTGTGGCTGTAGAAGTCGGACTTGTTGTCGACGTTGCCGGTGTAGTCCTTGATGTAATTGTCGTGTGTCAGGAAGATTTTCGGGATCGCCCGGTTCATGGAGTGAAAATTGTCGAACCCCAGCAGGTAGCGCTGTGACAGGCCGTGCTTCACCTGGTAGAGGCGTGACAGCATGACGCGCAGCCAGGTCCTGCCGCTTTTGCCGAACGAAACGATGACGATGTCGGCGTCGCGCAGCCGGCGCATCTGTTCGCGGCCGCGAAGCCACCGTTCGGCCCGTGTCTTGCGTTCTTCGGAGGCAAAACACAGTGAGCCGCGCAGGAGTTTACGAGAGGTTTTTTTCCAGATGGAGCGAAGCAGTTGTCTGCCGGCATGCAGCAAGTTGGGCATGGTTAGGGGTTCCGTGTTACGTGTTGGATGGCCTGCCAGGGCCGGCAGGCTGACCGGGCTTTGCGATTCTGGCGAATTGTTTGACGATGCGCGTCGATAAACGCGCTGCCTGCTGTGTATAGCGCGCCAGCCTGCTGTTCTTGATGTAATTCAGCTGCAGCATGCGGCGTTCACCGACGAAGCGCTTGTGGCCATGCCAGGAGACGGGGGTACGCCGAAACACCAGCAGGGTTCCGCCGGCGGGCGGGACCTCGGCGGCATAATCCTCGATGTCGGTCCCGGAGCGCAGCAGCCGCAGCTGGCCGCTTTGTTCGTCCCAGTCGGTGTTGAAATAGACCAGCACGGTGATCAGCTTGCTCCAGTGATCCGTGTGTATATTGCCGTCGCTGGCTTCCGAGAACTTGCGCACGGTGACCGTGGTCTTGGCATCGTCGAGGCTGACCCCGAATTTTTCGCCGATATGCCGGGCAAACTCTTCGCCGGTGAGTTCCCCGATAAGCGCGCCGAAGCCCGGGCCGAAGTGCAGGGCTTCCAGGTCCTTGTTGCCCGGGCTGGTGATCTCCGGGTAGTCGCGATTGGCGTCCGCCAGTGCCTCCGGCGTGAGGAAATCCGGCACGACCAGGTAGTCGAACGGCTCCCGCTTGAGGGGAGTGGCATCCAGGGCGGCGAGATTCAGCAGGGGCATGGTGGCTTCGTGGGCCTTGCGGGTCCGTGTTTCAGATGTCTGATTTTATGATAAATTCCGGCGCTAGTTTAGCAGAGCACGGCGGTGCTGGCGAAGCCCCGGGTGATGCGGCGGTCGCGGGAATTTACCCTGCTGGATCAATTGGCTGCGGTTTGGTTTACACTACTGCGCCTTGCGGGGCGGACACAGGTGGTCGGCTCCGGGTGGTTTGCTGTCGAATCCGGGATCTGAAACGCAATGCGTGAGACGTGGTCACACATCAGCCGGGAGCTGCTGCTCCTGCCCCTGTATCTCCTGCCTGCGGACAGGCGGATCAATGCTGATCGCTGGCTGCGTGGCCGTGAGGAATACCGCAAGCTGCAGCTTGCTGACTACATCCTCATGTCATGGGGCAAGAGCGGCAGAACCTGGCTGCGCGTCATGATGTCGCGCTACTTCCAGCAGAAATACGACATCCCGGCCAGGTACATGCTGGGTTTCGACAACTACCATCACATGAATCCCGCCGTGCCGCGTGTTTTTTTCACCCACGGCAATTACCTGCGGAACTACACGGGGCGCTGGGACGACAAGCAGGACTTTTACGGCAAAAAAATCGTCATGCTGGTGCGCGATCCCCGCGATGTTGCCGTTTCGCAGTTCTTCCAGTGGAAATACCGCATGAAACGCCGCAAGAAGGCGCTCAACAGGTATCCGCCGCACAATGCCGATATTTCCGTGTTTGATTTCGTCATGAACGAGGATGCCGGTCTGCCCTGCATTATCCGCTTCTTCAATATCTGGGCACAGGAGCTGCCGAAGGTCGCGGGCAACGTGGTGATCCGTTACGAGGACATGCGCCAGGAGCCGGCGCTGGCGCTGCGGCGTGTTTTCGATTTCCTGGGAACGCCCGGGACGGACGCCGAGATCCAGGACGCCGTCGATTATGCTGCCTATGAAAACATGAAAAAGCTGGAAGAGAAAAATGCCTTCCGTGCCAGCGGTTCCCGCCTGGTCCCCGGCAAGAAGGGCGACCCGAACACCTACAAGGTCAGGCGCGCCAAGGTCGGCGGTTACCGTGACTACTTCGACGACGAGCAGCTGGCCCGGATCGACCGGATGGTGGAGCAGAGCATGCTGCCGGACTTCGGTTACGGGGGGAAGGCAGGAGGCTGAGTGAGTGTTTGCTGCGGTGATCCGGATCTGAATGCCGGCTATTCCGCCGGCGTAACCAGCGTCGCCAGCCAGGCGGCGACAGCGCTCAGCAGTGCGTCGTCAGCGTCGTTGAAATAATGGTCGGCCCCCGGAATTTCCTGCACCGCGGACGCGGGGTGCAGTCCGGGCAGCTTTTTGGTGATAACGGCTGCCTGCCGGTGGACGGCCGGGTAGTCATTGCTGCCATAGATGGCCAGCAGCGGCACCCTGATGTTTTCCAGCGGGAAGGGCCCCGGCATCGGCTGCTGGTAGTCGGTGGCGCCCATGCCAATACCGATGTAGGCATCGATGCCACTGTCACCCATGGCCTCGACCCATGCCATGCTCATGTGAACGCTGCAGCTGTGAGCGATCAGGACAATCCGCTTCGCACCCTGTTCCCGCAGGTGGCGTATGCCGGCCTCGATGCGGGGCACGGCAGCCGGGAATACCGGCAGATAATCGTAGTACCGCGCGTCTTTAGCCAGTACCGGCATCTGCAGCGAGAGTGTCGACCACCCATGGGACGGCAGGCCGGTACGCAGCGGTGCAGCGACCTGTGTCCAGTCCGGGTGCATGCCGCGACCGTGCAGAATGATGGCTGCGCCATGATGCGGCCCGGCGTCGGCCTGCATTTCGATGGCGAGAAAGCGCGTGTTGTCCGACGTTGTCAGGTAGACAGGTTCACCGTCCAGGATGGCATCCACGGTCTGTTCGGCCAGGCGCTGTTCCCGTGCCAGGTCGGGGCCGCCGGCCATGGCAGGCGGCAGGGCGAGCAGGAGCGCTGACGTCGCCAGCAACATTCTGTGTGCAATCATCTGCAGGTATTGCATGCTTGTCGGCCCTTTTTGTTGTGGACGGGGGGCATTCACGGACTATTCATTATAATATCACCCGGGTTCACGCTGCCCCTGAAAACGGCCTGCCTTTGATGTGTGGTCGTCCAGGTGATACAAAGACAACCTCGCCCCGGCGGCCCCGGACGCAGACAGCGGAAAATTATGTATCTCAGTCATTTCAATCTTGGTGAACGTCCGTTCTCGATCGCCCCGGATCCGCGGTTCCTGTTCATGAGCAGCCGCCACCGGGAGGCGCTTGCGCACCTGCTTTACGGTCTCGGCGAGGGGGGAGGTTTTGTCCAGCTGACCGGTGAGGTCGGAACCGGCAAGACGACTATTTGTCGCTGCCTGCTGGAACAGGTCCCTGACAATGTCGACGTGGCGCTGGTTCTGAACCCGAAGGTGACCGCCGAGGAACTCATCGCCACCGTGTGCGACGAACTCGGGGTCAGCTACCCTGAAGAAATACACAGCATCAAGACGCTGACCGACCTGCTCAACGCGCACCTGCTGGATGCGTATTCGCGCGGCAGGCGTGTTGTGCTGATTATCGACGAGGCCCAGAATCTGAGCGCGGATGTGCTGGAGCAGGTCAGGCTGCTGACCAACCTCGAGACGTCGACGCAGAAGCTGCTGGAGATCATCCTGATCGGCCAGCCGGAACTTCGCTCCGTGCTGCTGCGCGAGGACATGCGTCAGCTGGCGCAGCGTGTCACGGCGCGCTACCACCTCGAACCGATCTCGCGCAGCGAGATCGGTGACTATATCCGGCACCGCCTGCAGGTCTGTGGTACTTCCCATGCCATTTTCACCAAGGGTGCCATAACCGCGATCCAGCGCCTGTCCGGCGGTGTGCCCAGACTGATCAACATACTCTGCGACCGCTCCATGCTTGGCGCCTATGTGGAAGGCAAGTCTCAGGTCGACCCCAAAATCGTGAAAAAGGCGGCCAGAGAAGTCCTGGGCCAGGTCCATGACGAGCGACAGGAGCGCCGCTGGCTGGGTGCGGCAGCGGGGGGTATGGTCGTGATTGCATTGCTTGCGCTGCTGCTCACCCGTCCGTGGGAGTCGATTGATCTTTACGGGCTGCTGCCCGCCGGGCTGGATATACCACTGCTAACGGATCCGACCGCCCTGTCGGCCGTGCCGGTTGCGGCCGCTCCGGTCCGGGGTGAGGCGGCCGCGCCGGAGATTCCACAGGAGCATAGCGTGGACACGGTTGCCGCAACGCCTGCAGAGGAAAGCCGGACCGCAAGGCCTGAAATGCCGGCCGTTACGCTGGCCGGCGTTCTCCAGGACGCTGATGATTCCTGGTACCGGAGCGCCTGGACTGCGCTGTTCGCCGAGTGGTCGCTGGTGCTGCCGGCAAACGTGAACCCGGACTTTTGCAACTTTGCCACGCAGAACGGCCTGCGCTGCATGTACGAGCGGGGTACCTGGGATGTTTTGCGCTATTTCGACCGGCCGGCCGTCATCAGGCTGGCGCTGGATGATGGCAGCATGGTGTCGGTCGCACTGCGCAATCTTCAGGGCGATGTCGCCGAGCTGGTCCTGGGGGAAACGGTAATGCGGCTGCCGACGGCGGAGATCGATCGTTACTGGTATGGTGATTACGTCCTGCTGCTGAAGGCGCCGCCGGCAGGTGCCACGGTCATGAAAACCGGAGGGCGCTGGGCGGATGTCGAGTGGCTGCGTGAGCAGCTTGGCCTGATCCAGGGCACCAGCCTGACGGCCGCGGATCCGATGTATTTCGACCAGCAGCTGCATGAACGGACGCTGGCCTTCCAGCGCGAGCAGGGACTGGTAGCCGACGGTGTTGTCGGCAAGCACACAATTATCCACCTCAATTCACGGTCAGACAGCTCCGGCATTCCGCGCCTGCTGGCCCGGTCACCCTGAGCAGCAGCCATGTCCTATATTCTCGAGGCACTCAGAAAGGCAGACCAGGAACGCCTGGCAGGCAGTGTGCCTGACCTGGAAGCCGATCATGAATCGCCCCGCAGGACCACCGGCCGCTACTACCGCTGGGTCTGGGTACTGGGCATCATCCTCGCGCTCAACGGACTGCTGCTCGCGGTGCTGTTGCTGCGCGACGGGGCGGAGCAAGCGGACCCTGTCGTCGCGGCCAGGACCGCGCCTGAGAGACCGGCGAAGGCATTGCCGGCTCCGCCACCGGCCGTGGTTCTGTCACGCCCGGCGCCGCGGGCACCGGTCCCGGGGGTGAGCAAGCCGGTTCCTGTTGCCACGCCGACACCGACGCCACCCGTCGTGCCGGTGGCACGGGAGCGGGTTTCTACTGCGCCAACGGTAGCTCCGTCGACTGTGCCGGAACTGCCACGGGCCGTTGCGGCACAGCCTGCCGCGCCGGCGGACACAGGCTCAGGAGTGCCTTTATGGGAGGATCTGTCGCTGGAATTTCGCGGTGGTTTCGATATGCCGCGTCTCGATGTGCATGTATACGACAGCGATCCGCAACGACGTTTCCTGCTGATCGAGCTGAAGAAATACCGTGAAGGCGACACGCTTGCGAACGGGGCGCAGATCGAGGAGATTCTGCCCGACGGTATACAGCTTTATTACCAGGGGACCCGCTTCATCTACCGCAAATAGACGGGTCGCACCTTCAGTCCAGTACCTTGCCCTGTGACAGTTCCTCGTCCGAGGCATCACGGATGGCCTGGATTTCTACCTCGAATACCAGCGTCTGACCTGCCAGCGGGTGATTGCCGTCCAGGTAGGCAATGTCGTCCCTGATATCCGTTACCGTGAAGTCGATGGTGTCGCCGTGTTCACTGTGCCCTGTCACCTTGCCGCCGACCCGTATGTCCTCGCCTGGCGGAAAATCGTCCACCGGGACTTCCTGCAGCAACTCGATGTCACGCTTGCCAAAGGCATCATCGGGTAGCAGGCGAACGGTCACGATGTCGCCAACGGTGTGCTTCGCCAGCGCCTGCTCGAGCTTGCTGAACAGGATGCCGGCGCCGTGCAGGTAGCTGACCGGTGTGCCGCTGGCTTCCCTGACAACCACGCCCTGCGCGTTGGTCAGGGCATATTGCATGGTGACAACCTTGCCGTCGGTGATATGCTTTGAGTCGGACATGGAGCGGTGGCCAATACCTTTAATATTCAGGGAAATTGTGCAGCGGCATTATACGCGAACCTGTGCCGCCGCTGCCGGTCAAACCCTGGTGACAGCCACCGGGGCACCTGTTCCGCCGGCAGACTGACTGACTCATCCGGACATGCATAAGGCAAAATTTTCCATCGGGCAATGTATCCAGCACCGGCTGTTTGACTACCGTGGTGTCATTGCCGATGTCGACCCGGTCTTTCTGGGGACGGACGCGTGGTACGAGCAGGTTGCCAGAACGCGGCCGCCAAAGGATGAGCCATGGTATCGCGTGCTGGTGCATGATGCCGGACATGAAACCTATGTCGCCGAGCGTAACCTTGTCGCTGACCAGTCGCCGGCCCCGGTCAGCCACCCCCTGGTCGATGAGTTTTTTACCGGGTAGCGTGACGGTGTCTACCTTGCCGGCAAGCGGTCAAACTAGGATACAGCGATGATTGATACGATTCGCGCCTTCCTTGGCAGGCATCTCAACACGGTTATCGAGCAGGAGAATGACGGGCAGGCTATCCGTATGGCCATCGCGACCCTGCTCATGGAGGTTGCGCGGGTGCATGCCGATATCAGCGAACCGGAACGACGGGCGGTGCAGCGCCTGATCGAGACGCATTTCGCCCTGCCGCCGGATGTGTCGCTGACGATTGCTGCGGCGGCAGAGCATGAGGCCGAGCATGCGACCTCGCTGTATCCGCTGACCAGCCTGATAAACCAGGAATGCAGCCAGCAGGACAAACGCCAGGTGGTGAGGATGCTCTGGGAGGTCAGCCTGGCCGACAGTCATCTGGACCGGCACGAGGAACATATCGTCAGAAGGATAGCGGACCTCCTGCATGTGCCGCATCGGGAATTTATCCGTGCAAAATTGCATGTTGCAGAAGACGACGGTGGTTGATGGCGGCAGGCGGCGGGGTGACGCCGGCAAGTGCTGGAAGTGAAAACGGGGCCTTTCAGGCCCCGTTTCCGGTACTGATCAGGCCATTTCCTTCAGATTCTTCAGCGGAAGGATCTTTACTACATTGCGAGCCGGCTTGGCCTTGAACATCATCTCTTCACCGGTAAACGGGTTGATGCCCTTGCGTGCCCGGGTGGCGGGCTTGCGGACGGTTTTGATCTTCATCAGGCCGGGAATGGTGCAGACACCGGCGCCGGTCTTCTTGATGTGACCGTTGATAATGGTGCCCAGAGAGTCAAACACGGCAACGACCTCTTTCTTGGTCAGGCCGGTGTCTTCGGCGATTGCCCCCATCATGGCAGCTTTCGTCATCGGTTCCTTGATCGTCGGGATGCGCTTCACAGGTGCTTTCTTTTTCGCTGCAGACCTCTTTTTTACGGCCATTCGTTAGTACTCCTCTGTGGGTGTTGGAAAAAGTGCAGGCGTAAGATAGCACAATAAAAAAAATGTTAAAGCATTACGTGAAAGAAAATGCCTTGTATAGCAGTGTTTCGGTGGTGTGCCGGCCAGATACAAGGGTAATAACAGGGGCGTCGCGTGATCTGTGGCTCATGCTGCCGGGCAGGAGGGCGGAACGTGAATGCAGTTCATGTGCGCCGGACATGCTGACGGCAGTGCGCAAGATACTATATTTGCAGCATATTATTATTTTCCTGTTTGTTGATATGTTGCTAGTGGAGCGTTGAGTCACCGGTTCGCCCGGCCTGTGGCTTGCGTTTGCCCTCGATGTCAGTTGCCGGCGAGGCATGGTGCAGCACCATGCGCCAGCTGCTGCCGTTGAAACGGTAGACATTGGTCGCGATGACCGGGGGTTGTTGCCGCCCGTCGATGGAAATATTTTCATATACCACATGAATTGCCAGATGGGACGACTGGAAACGTCTTGCATGGCTGATCCGGAAGCGCAGTTCTCTGCTGCCCGACAGGATGCTGCGCCAGCTGTCTGTTACGGGGGCGACGCCCATGAGTCGATCACCCAGCGGATGGATGCACTCGATATCCTCATGCGTGCACCAGACGTTCATCATCGCCCTGGGGTCGCCGTTTTCAAATGCCTCGTAAAATGCCGTCTCGGCTGCCTCGGCACTGGGAAACTCGGTCTGCATTATTACCGTCCCGGATGGTGTTTGCTCAAGCGCATGATAGACATCTGAATTTTATACGACAACCGGGTGCCCGGGAGTCGGGTCGACGCAGCCTGGCCGGGCTGGATGTCCGGCCAGGCAGTGACACGGCGCCGTTACAGTATCCGCTGTGGCAGGCCCCGCAGCGCCGCCCTGGCTGCCTAAATTCCAAGCAGTATCAGCCGATAAGCCCCCTGTGATGGTCAATCACTGCCGGATTTCTGTGCCTGCCCCCGGCGGGGTGCCGGTACTCATCATGGAAACAGGATATGGATGCAGCTAAAAAACTGGCTAATAAACATAATCTCCAGGACCTGGTGCCCCTGAATGCGTTGTCTGATGCGCGCTTTTCCGAGGTGGCGCAGAAGATCATCGTCGAGGAAATCAAAAAGGGGCGCTACCTGTTTCGCAAGGGGGACCGTGACAATCAGTCCATTTACGTGCTGGACGGGAAAGTCTCTCTCATTGACGGCCACCGGAAGGTGACGGGTGAAGTCGAGGCCGGGACGGATATCAGCCGTTATCCGGTTGCCAACCAGCAGCCACGCTCGCTGTCCGCCCGCGCGATCACCAAGGTCGTCATCGCCCGGATCGACTCCGGTTTGCTGGACGTCTTCCTGACCTGGGACCAGACCTCCAGCACCGAGGTGACGGAAATCAATGCCGAGGACAACGAGGACTGGATGACCCGGATGCTGCAGTCCGAGGCTTTCATCAAGATCCCGCCGGCGATGATCCAGCGCCTGCTGATCAAGATGCAGTCATACCCGGCCAGCAGGGGCGAGGTTGTCATCCGCCAGGGCGATGACGGTGATTTCTTCTACACCATCCACAAGGGTACCTGTGAGGTGACCCGAACCTCGGAGGATGGCGAGGAGGTGAAGCTTGCCGAACTGTCCGACGGTGACTGTTTCGGCGAGGAGTCGCTGGTATCCGACACCAGGCGCAACGCCAGTGTGACGATGACGTCGGACGGCTTGCTGATGCGGCTGGCGAAAAAGGATTTCGTCGAGCTGTTGCAGAAACCGCTTGTCAGGCATGTCGGCTACGAAGAAGCCGTCGGCATGATCGACAATGGTGCCGTGTGGTTAGATGTGAGATCGCCCGGGGAGTATGGAAACGGCGCGTTCGAGGACAGTGTGAACATCCCGCTGGCGGAACTGCGTGGCGAGATGCCCGAGCTGGTTTACAACGCACAGTACATCATCTGCTGCGACACCGGCCGTCGCAGCGCCTCTGCCGCTTTCATCCTCAGTCACAAGGGCTTCGAGGTATATGTGCTCGACGGTGGCATGAACGGCCTGCCTCCGCAGTCGACTGGCAATAATGCGCCGCAGCCGGAAGCCGGCGCTGCCGCCGAGGTCCTTGATCTGCAGGTGGGGCAGGATGCCGCGACGGATGTCCAGGCCGATGCCATGACGCCGGCCGCAGTGGTACAGGATCAGGCGGAACCGGGGCAGCTGGCCGAGCTCGAGGCGCTGCACAGCGAGATTGCCGGTCTCAGGCAGCAGATCGAGGATCATGCCGGTATCGAGCAGCAACTCGCCGGCAGCGAGGAGACTGTCAGCGGACTGCAGCAGGAAGTGGCACAGTTGAAAGAGCAGGAAGGCCTGCTGCGTGAACAGTATGCCGCGTTGCAGGAAGAATACGACGAAAGACTGCAGCTGCTGGGCCAGGAGCTTGAACAGTCGCAGGAGGCATCTGCCAGCCTGCAGGCGCAGACCGAATCCAACGACCATGAAAAACAATGCCAGCTCGACCAGCTGGAGCGCCAGCAGAACGACTGGCAGCAACGCGTCAGCACACTCGAGGAACAGCTGGCCGGGCTGGCCCGGAAGTATGAAGACGTTGTGGCGGAACGGGACTCCGCGCGCGAGCAGCTTGCCACGCTGCAAACGGCGGCGGACAGGTCGTCGCTGGAGCAGCAGGAGGCACAGGCAGCCGGCAGCAGGGAGATCGAGTCACTGCAGGCCGAGATTGCGTCCCTGAGATCGGAAAGGCAGGCCGTCGAGGAGCAGGCCGGCAGCCGCATCGCCGACGGGCTGGAAACGGTCAGCAGGTTACAGGCGGAACTCGAGTCGCTTGGAAGCCACAGGGACAGTCTTGACAGGGAACTGCAGGCGGAACGACAGCGGGCGGCCGAGCTGCAGCAGCAGCTGGAGGCCCGCGGGGCCGGTCAGGAGTCTGAGGCCGAACTCTTGCAGGAACAGAACCAGCAGCTGCAGCAGTCACTGGATGCCCTGCAGGCAGATATCGAGTCCCTGCGATCGGAAAAACAGGCCGTAGAGGATCAGGCTGACAGCCGCATTGCCGAGCAGCAGGAGGTGTCCAGCCGGCTGCAGGCCGAACTGGATGCGCTCGGTCAGCACAGGGAGGAGCTGGATGCCGAGCTGGAGGCGGAACGCCAGCGTGCGGTCGAGCAGCAACAGCAATTCGATGCGCAGCTGGCTGAACACCGCGGACAGCTGGAGCAAAGCGCGGAGCAGGCAGACATTGCCCGCAGGGAAGTTGCCGACCTGCAGCAGGAACTCGAGGCACTGCGGGCCGAAAAGCGCGAACTCGAGATCGGTCGCGATGACGGAAATGAAAGGCTCGGAGACAGCGAGGCCGCCAGGCAGGCCGCCGAAGAGGCGCTGCAACGCCAGCAGCAGGAATGGGACGGTGAACGTGCCGTACTGCAGGAGGAGATCGGGGGGCACAAGGCCACAATAACTGATCTGCAGGAGCAGCTGGACGGGCTGCGAGAGCAGGCCTCACACGAACGGGCGCGCCTCGAGGAGGAGATCAGCTCCCGCAGTGACAAGGCCATGAAGCAGGTGGAGCAACTGGAAGGACGCCATGTCGAGCTCAAGCAGGAGCGCAAGCAATTACAGGAAGAGCTGAGGCTGGCCGTGGCCGGCCGCGATGCAGTCCAGCAGAAGCTCGACAGCGAGATACAGCAGGGGGCTGCGCTGCAGCAGGAGATTGAGAGCCTCAACGGTCGCCTGTCGTCGCTGGCCGCTGAAGCGGAAGCAGGGATCGAAAGCCTGAACGGGCAGTTGCAGGCCGAGCAGCAGCATGCAGCGGAAGCCGCGCAGCAGCTGGAAGAAGTTGCGGCAGGCAACGAGGAACTGCGTGCGAAGCTGGCGCAACAGGAGGAAACGGCCGATCAACTGCGAAACGAGTTCGAGTCGCAGGCGCGGCAACTCGAGGCAACGCGGCTGGAATTGCAACAGGCCGTGGAACATTCACGTTCACTCGAGCTGGAAAGCGAGGAGGTGTTGCGCAAGGCGTGGGATGACCTGAACCGCAAGAACGATACCGAGAAGGAGCTGCAGGGGCAGATTACGCGACTGCGCAAGAAGCTGGAGCAGTCCGCGACTGACCTGCAGCAGGTCCGTGAAGAGGCGCGCGAATCCGCCGCGCAGGCCAGGGATGCGCTGCATGCCGAGCGCAAGGAGCGCTCGGACGAGCGTGCACAAATGGCTGCGCGCCAGAAGGAGCTGAAGGAACAGCTGGTGGCGATTGCCGGACAGCACGAGGCACTCCAGTTCAGCCAGAAGGGCGCGCTGGCGCAGGCTGAAAGTGCGGCGCGTAATGACGAGCGGGCCAGGCTCAAGGATGTGCTGGAAACACACGCCCAGGCGGAAGACCAGCTTGCGGTCCTGCGCCAGGAACTGGCACAGGCACGCGAGGAAACCGAGCGTGCCGTCAGCGAGGAGCGGCAACGCAATACTACCGACCTGGAGTTCCTGCGCACCCGGAAGGCCGAGCTGGATGCCGTAGTCGCCGAGCAGGAAGTCCGGCTGCAGGAGTTGACTGGCGAACGGGATGCCGCCGTTTCGGAGCATCAGTCGATTCGGCAGCAGCTCAGCAGCCTGCGGGCCGAGGTCGAGGTTGCACGCGGTCTGATCAACGCGGACGGCAGAGGGGAGGTGGAAAACCCGGTCAAGTTGCGTGCCGAACTGGAAGAGGCAAGACGCAATCTGGACATCGCTATCCGCGTGCGTTCGGAGGCCGAATCTGCGCGCGACAGTGCCCTTGCCGAGCGCGATGCGATGCAGCGGCAGCTTGAGGATGCCGGTGCCGACGTTCTGCCGTTGAGCATACCCTCACTTGACGAGCAGCATGCCCGTGCTCCAGTCGAGGTGTCCTCACCCGCCACTGCCAATAGTGGTATGCCGGCTGCTGCCGCAGGCGGCAGTGCCGGGGCTGTTGCCACTGCTGTACCAGTCCCGGATCGTGTGCGTATCCGGTTATGGCCGGCAAAGGCGGCGGGTCTTGGTGCAGTGGCCCTGGCGTTACTGGCCAGCTGGTTTCTGCTGGAAAACCGGGAGAGCATTTTCCCCGATACCGGTGCCCTGGCTGCCAAGGTTGCCGGGTTATTGCCGAAGGATGCGCAGAAAAAGGACGCAGGCATGGCGCAGCCAGCTGCCGTGCCAGCCGCGAAAGGCAAGACCCCCGAGCCGGTCAGGCCGACAGTCACTGCGAAGCCCCGGCCGCCGGCCAAACCAGCCAGTCCGGCGGTTACCGCGAAACCCGGGCCAGAACCCGAACCGGTCAAACCGGTGGCGGTTGCAGCAAAATCCAGGCCGCAGCCTGAGCCTGTCAAGGCAGCGGCTGCGACTCCCGAAATCATGCCTGTCGTGGCAGGACGCAGTTTCAGCGATGCCCTGAAGGACGGCGGCCGCGGACCGAAGATGGTCGAATTGCCATCGGCCAGCTTCATCATGGGCAGCAGTGATTCCCTGCCATATTTCACCGAGCGCCCGCAGCATAGCGTCACACTGCCGGCATTCGCGATCGGCAAGTACGAGGTCACGTTCGAGGAGTATGACCGGTTTGCACGGGCTACCGGGCGCCGTTTGCCCAACGACGAGGGCTGGGGCCGCGGCAAACGACCGGTTATCAATATCAGCTGGAAGGACGCAACGGCCTACGTGGCCTGGTTGTCGGCACAGACCGGCCATCACTACGGACTGCCAACAGAGGCTCAATGGGAGTTCGCGGCGCGTGCGGGTACCACGATGCCCCACTGGTGGCCGGAATCCAGCGAGGAGATTCCGGCAAACTGTTTTGACTGCGGCAGTCAGTGGGATGGCAAGATGCCGGCGGCGGTCGGCAGTTTTTCGCCCAACGGCCTGGGTCTGCATGACACCTCGGGCAATGTCCAGGAATGGACGCAGGACTGTTATCACGACAGCTACACGGGGGCGCCATCGAATGGCAGCGCCTGGCAGTCGGATGGCTGCAGTCAGCGGGTTGTCCGCGGCGGCGCCTATAGCAGCCCACTTGACAGCCTGCGCAGCGCAAGGCGCGCACAGTTCGATCAGGAGGCGCGCCTGGACAACCTCGGATTCCGTGTCGTCCGCATCAAATGACGGCTGCTGGCTGGCCGGATGCCGGCCGATCACGTGTCACGATATATCGTCATCAAGTTGACAATGGCCCCGGTCGCCGTAGTCTTCGGGCATGGCCCGTATACTCGGCATCGGCAATGCAACGGTTGATATCATCCACTCACTGGTGGCGTACCCGGCAGAGAATGATGAGGTGCGCTGTGACAATCGTGTTGTCTGCCGCGGCGGCAATGCCGCCAATACCCTCGTTGTCCTGAGCCAGATCGGACATCGCTGCAGCTGGGCCGGCGTGCTCACCGAAGATGCCGATGGCCGTTTCGTACGTGACGACCTGACCGGTTCCGGGGTGGATGCCATGCATTGCAGGACCCTGTCACGGGGTGCCATGCCGGTGTCCACGGTGATCCTGAACACCACCTCGGGATCGCGCACGATAGTCCACTACCGTGATCTGCCCGAGTACCGGGCCGCTGATTTTCATGCCATTCCGCTGCAGAACTTCGACTGGCTGCATTTCGAGGGGCGCAATCCCGGCGAGTTGGCGACCATGCTGGAGTGGGCGCGGCAGCACCATCCCGCTATCCCGGTCTCGCTGGAAATCGAAAAACCCCGCGACGGTATCGAGGCGCTGTTCGGCCGGGCCGATGTGCTGCTGTTCTCCGGGGACTACGCACGCCATCGCGGGTATGATGAGCCCGCTGCCTTGCTGCGGGATGTGTCGCGCCTGCAGCCCGATGCGGACCTGTACTGCACCTGGGGGGCAGCAGGTGCCGTGTCCATGGACAGGGCGGGGGCTGAATACGGCCAGTCCGCACTGGCCAGCGGGCCGGTCGTGGATACGCTGGGTGCCGGCGATGTGTTCAATGCCGGCGTGATTGAAGGCTATCTTGGCGGGCAAGACATGCCCGGCATCCTTCGCCAGGCCTGTACCCTGGCCGGCAGGAAATGCACGCAGACCGGGTTTGCCGGTTTAAAACAGCTGCGGATTGACAGACATGAGTGACACATCAGCGTCCAGTGCAGTGGTCTGCCGGCTCGAGGATATTGAGGATCCTGGCAGCAAGGGTATGACTGTATCCATTGCCGGCCAGCTGCAGGATATCTTCATCGTACGCCGGGGAGACAGTGTGTTCGGCTACCTGAACAGCTGTCCGCACACCGGTGGCCCGCTGGACTGGATGCCCGACCGGTTTCTCGATCTTGACGGCAGGTATATCCAGTGTGCCATGCATGCGGCCCTGTTCCGCGTCGAGAATGGCCGCTGTATTGCCGGCCCTTGCAACGGGGACCGGCTGACTCCCGTGCCGGTGGAGGTCGATGCCGGCGTCGTGCGCCTCGATGCATCGGCGGGCGATACCGGCAGGCAGGACACCGCCCCGTGATGACCCGTATCACCCGGCTGTTCCCGCTCTGGGCCGTGGCCGGCTCACTGCTGGCGCTGGCCGTGCCGGACCTGCTGGTGCCGCTGAAGCCAGCCATTGTGCCGCTGCTCGGCCTGGTGATGTTCGGCATGGGTATCACGCTCACCGCCCGGCATTTCCTGACCGTGCTGCGTCGGCCGTTCCCGGTCCTGCTGGGCGTCTCGCTGCAGTTCCTGGTGATGCCGCTCGCGGCCTGGCTGATTGCGGTGCTGCTCGGGTTACCGCCGCAGCTTGGTGCGGGGCTGATCCTGCTGGGCTGCTGTCCGGGTGGTACGGCATCCAACGTGATCTGCTACCTGGCGCGGGGTGACGTGGCGCTCTCCATCACCCTCACCGCGGTATCCACACTGCTGGCGGTGCTGGCGACGCCGCTGCTGACCCTGCTGTATGCCGGACAGACGGTGCCGGTGCCGGTGCTGGACATGCTGCTGAGTATCTTCCGGATCATCTTTCTGCCGGTGACGCTCGGTGTTGCCGTCAACCATTTTCTGCATGATCGTCTGGCAGCTGTACGCGGCGTGTTTCCCGTGATATCGGTGCTCGCGATCGTCGTGATTATCGCGATTATCGTGGCGCTCAATCATGATCAGCTGCAGCATATTGCCGGGGCTGTTGCCGTGGCGGTCATGGTTCATAACCTGTTCGGCCTGCTTGCCGGCTACTGGCTGCCGCGCTGGCTCGGGCGCGAGCCACGCGAATGCCGGACGCTTGCGATCGAGGTGGGCATGCAGAACTCGGGGCTGGCGGTTGCCCTGGCGGTGAAATATTTCTCGGCTGCCGCCGCCCTGCCGGGCGCGCTGTTCAGCATCTGGCACAACCTGTCGGGCTCGTTCCTTGCGGGCTACTGGTACCGGCGCACACAGAGGCTGGCTACGTGATGCGGGCGGCGATCGAGGTGCAGGCGGTCAGCAAGCGCTACGGGGATGTGCTGGCCGTCAACGCTGTGACCTTCGATGTGGCGCCGGGCTCGATCTGCGCACTGCTGGGTGGCAACGGCGCCGGCAAGACGACCCTGCTGTCAATGCTGCTGGGGCTGCTGCTGCCGTCATCCGGCCAGGTCCGGGTGCTGGGGACCGATATGCTCCGGCACCGTTACCGGGTACTGGGCCGCATGAACTTCTCTTCACCCTATGTCGACCTGCCGCAGCGATTGACAGTGCGCGAAAACCTGGCCGTCTATGCGCGTCTCTACGGTCTGTCTGCCACGCGCCGGCGCCTGAATCCCCTGGCGGAGCAGCTCGACATCGCCCGTTTTCTCGGCCGCCCCTACGGTACGCTGTCGGCCGGTCAGCGGACCCGGGTGGCGCTGGCGAAGTCGCTGCTCAATCGCCCGGACGTGCTCCTGCTGGACGAGCCCACGGCGTCGCTGGATCCCGATACTGCCGGTACGATCCGCGAGTATCTCAGGGGCTACCAGCAGGAGACGGGTGCCACCCTGTTAATGGCCTCACATAACATGCTGGAGGTCGAGCGGCTTTGCGATGATGTCATCATTCTGCGCCAGGGCGAACTGGTCGATCGTGCGCCGCCCGCCGATCTGCTGGCGCGTTACGGCCGGGAGACGCTGGAGGAGGTCTTCATCGACGTCGCACGAGATACCCGGATGGCGGCATCATGAGCTCGCTGCGCCGGATCGGCGCCATGGTGCTGCGCTACACCTACCTGGTGCGACGCTCCTGGCCGCGTATCCTCGAACTTGTCTACTGGCCAACGGTACAGCTCATACTCTGGGGCTTTATCACCCAGTTCTTCCTCACCAACAGCACCTGGCTGGTACAGGCGTCCGGCGTGCTGCTGGCGGCAGTGATGCTATGGGATGTCATGTTCCGCGGCCAGCTGGGTGTTTCGCTCGCCTTCTTCGAGGAGATGTACTCGCGCAATCTCGGCCACCTGTTCGCCAGTCCGCTGCGCGCCGGTGAACTGGTTGCCTCGCTGCTTGTGATCAGCACCATTCGCACCCTGATCGGTGTCGGCGGGGCGGCCCTGCTGGCCATTCCGCTGTTTGGTTTCTCCATATTCGGCCTGGGTATGCCGCTGGTGGCCTTCTTTGCCAACCTGCTGGTCATGGGCTGGTCTATCGGCCTGGTGGTGTCGGGGCTGGTGTTGCGTTATGGCCTCGGCGCGGAAAGCCTGGCATGGGTTGCGATTTTTGCGATTGCACCGGTCAGCGGCATTTATTATCCGGTCTCGGTGTTGCCGGACTGGCTGCAGAGCGTGGCATGGCTATTGCCGTCCAGCCATGTCTTCGAAGGCATGCGTGCCGTGATGTTTGAGCAGACCGTGCGCCTCGACCTGCTGTGGCAGGCGGTGCTGCTGAATGGCGTTTTCCTGCTGGTCGGCAGCGGTGTGTTTCTCCGGGCGTTTCGCAGTGCCCGTGAACGGGGCCTGTTGATGCGCGTCGGTGAATAGGTCTGCCAGCTGCCGGATTACGGCCCTGGGCCTCACCTGAAGCTGCTGCAACGATCCCCGCAGGCCGGATCAGGTGCGTAGCACCCTGACCTGACGGCCGGGGGCCGCGAAAGGCAGGATCCCGTCGGGGTTCCGGGCTAGTCTGAAGACAACAGTTCGCGGATGATGTGAACAGCGGTCTGCGGGTTGTCGTGCTCGTGAGGCGTGCGCCGGGTATCGACCGTTGCAAGACGCAGCTCCATCACGGGGCCGGCGACAGTGGTTTCGTCCGGGCAGCGGCTTTCCATCGCGGTTTCTGACTGGATATTGCCGTTTGCCATGTCGTAGATGATGGTCATGGTCCGTCTCCTGTCATTGACACGGTCTGTGCCCGTAGTGAATGTATCGGCAGTCATGCCCGCCGATTGAGCGGTTTGGCAACAGCCTGTCTGGCAACGGTTTTTACCGGTAATACAGGAGATGTCCGGTAACGAGCGGGTGATGCCTATTCGAAATCGTCCAGTGGATTGATCTTGTCGTTGGGTGAGGTGATTTCAAGGTCAACGCCATAGTCCGCACGCTCGATATCCATGGAACCGGACCAGTCTTCGGGCGGTTCGATCGGCTGGATTTCCAGTTCATACCAGGAATCAAAATCCACTTCTTCCACGGCGCCGTCGAAATACTGTATCTCGAGCGTTGCTTCATCGTCATCCAGTGCAACGATTTCGAAATTCTCGCCGCTGATGTTCTGGTACCAGTCGCCGACTCGTGGGATGTATTCGTTATCCATTTTGCACGTCCTGGGTTTGGTGTACGGCAACGACGGGTGTGCTGTCAGGTGTGAAGTACCGCCCGGCTGCAATCCGGCTAACTCATTTATAGAACCTTGGAAGCCCGTTGGCAAGTTGTGATTCTTTACCTGCAAAGAACTGCCTGGCAGGGCGTGAATTGCGATTGTCGCGATAATGCTGCGGCAGACGACATGCCGCGAAATGCGAATCTGTTGTGACTCTGCCGCTTCGTGACGGTGCACTGGCCGTTGCCAGTTTCCTGTCAGGTGAATGGCGGAGCCGTTTTCTCTTCGGCAACCTGTTTGATTACAATATGGTTTTCCGCCCTTTGCCAGGGATGTCCGGGGGCGGCCCGACAACGCGGGGCAGATGCCCGGTGAGGCTGGCCGCTAATGCCCGCTGCATGGGAATTGCTGAAAATCCTGCCCTGTTACGGTAAAGTGCGCGTTTGATTTTTCACATAACCCACTGAATTCTGGAAGAGGACCAAGCTATGGCCGATTACAAGATCGCGCCTTCTATCCTGTCGGCGGATTTTGCACGACTGGGAGAGGAAGTGACTAACGTACTGAATGCCGGCGCCGACATTGTGCATTTCGATGTCATGGACAACCATTATGTACCGAACCTGACCATCGGGCCGCTGGTATGTGATGCGTTGCGCAGTCACGGTGTCACTGCGGATATCGACGTGCATCTCATGGTCAAGCCGGTTGATCGCATTATTCCCGACTTCGCCAAGGCGGGTGCCACCTACATTACGTTCCACCCGGAAGCGAGCGAGCATATCCACCGCTCCCTGCAGCTGGTCCGAGACAATGGCTGCAAGTCCGGCCTGGTCTTCAATCCGGCAACACCGCTGGACTACCTGAAGTATGTCATCGACGAGGTCGACATGGTGCTGCTGATGTCGGTGAACCCGGGTTTTGGCGGCCAGAGTTTCATCCCGGAAGCGCTGGGCAAGCTGCGCGAGGCGCGCAGGATTATCGATGACAGTGGTAATGATATCCGGCTGGAGATCGACGGCGGGGTTAAGGTCGACAATATCGGCGAGATTGCCGCGGCCGGTGCCGATACCTTCGTTGCCGGTTCCGCAATCTTCGGTGCCGATGACTACAAGGCGACCATCGACGCCATGCGCGCCGAGATCGGCAGGGCAACCGGCTAGACATTCCGGGTTACTGTCATGAGTGTACGCAAGCCCGAAATGATTCTCATTGATGTGGACGGAACGCTGGTGGACAGCGTCCCGGACCTTGCCTTCTGCGTCGATGCCATGATGTCCGCGCTCGACAGACCGCCAAGGGGTGAAGCGGCAGTCCGCAACTGGGTGGGTAACGGTGTCGAACGGCTGGTGCGGCGCGCCCTGACCGGCACCCTGGATGGCGAGCCGGATGAGGCGGATTTCAATCGGGCCTACCCGATTTTTCTGGACCTGTATGCGGACAATACCTCGAAACGGTCCTGCCTGTATTCCGGTGTGCGCGAGGGTATCGACATGCTCAAGGGAGCCGGCTACGCGCTTGGCTGCGTCACCAACAAGGCGGCGCAGTTCACCGAGCCGCTGCTGAAAGATCTCGGCGTTGCCGACGATTTCTCCATCATTATCAGCGGTGACACGCTGCCGCAAAAGAAACCGGACCCGGCGCCCCTGCTGCATGCGGCTAAATTCTTCGGCATAGCACCGGAGGCGTCACTCATGATCGGCGATTCGGTCAGTGACGTGAAGGCCGCCCGTGCCGCCGGGTTCCAGATCGTGTGCATGAGCTATGGCTACAATCACGGTGATGATATACACGATGCGCATCCCGATGCCGTGATTGATACGATGACCGAGATCGTGCCGTTGCTGGAAAAGGCGGCATGAGCGGAATGATGCCATTCACCGGAGAGAACTGCCTGCTGGTGCAGCCTTACGCCAGCAGCCGATGGCGCGGCTGCATGCTGTTTGTGTAATTGTTCCATGGCTGCAGGCATTCTCGAGGGTGAGTGCAATGACACCTGAAGATTTCGCTTCCCTGGCAGGGGAAGGCTACAACCGGATCCCGGTAACACGGGAAATACTCGCGGATCTCGATACCCCGCTGAGTACCTACCTGAAACTCGCGGACGGTCCGTATTCCTATCTGCTCGAATCCGTCCACGGCGGCGAGAAATGGGGGCGCTATTCGATTATCGGGCTACCCTCGCGCACCGTGGTGCGCGTCCGCGGGCCGCAGGTCGACGTCCTGCAGGACGGCAAGGCGTTGGAAAGTGCTGTCGTCGACGACCCGCTGGCCTGGATCGAGGGCTTTCAGGCCCGTTTCCATTCGCCCGAGTTGCCCGGTATGCCGCGATTCACCGGCGGTCTGGTCGGTTATTTCGGTTATGACACGGTGCGCTACATCGAGCCGCGGCTGGCAGCGTTCGACAAGCCGGACCTGATCGGCAGCCCGGACATCCTGCTCATGGTGTCAGACGAGCTGGTCGTGTTCGACAACCTCTCCGGCACGCTGCTGCTGATCGTGCACGTGGACCCGGCGGTTGAACATGCCCTGGCGCAGGGGCAGGCGCGGCTGGATGAACTGGCCGGGCGGTTGCGTACGGCAAATTCCGCCTATGCGGCAGCTGGCGACAGCCCTGTCAGCAACGTCCAGGAGGCGGATTTTGTTTCCGGTTTCACGCGTGAGGGCTTCGAATCGGCAGTCGACCGGATCAAGGACTACATCGTCGAGGGGGACGCCATGCAGGTGGTCCTGTCGCAGCGCATGTCGATCCCGTACACGGCCCCGCCGCTGGACCTTTACCGGGCCCTGCGCAGCCTGAATCCCTCGCCCTACATGTACTACCTCGACATGGACGATTTCCACATCGTCGGCTCGTCGCCGGAGATCCTGGTCCACCTCGAGGATGATGTCATCACGGTCAGGCCGATCGCCGGCACCCGGCCGCGTGGTGCGGACGAGGAGGCCGACAGGGCGCTCGAGGCTGACCTGCTGGCAGACCCGAAAGAGCTGGCCGAACACCTGATGCTGATCGACCTCGGCCGCAACGATACCGGCCGGGTAAGCGAGATCGGCAGTGTCGAGCTGACGGAAAGGATGGTGGTCGAGTATTACTCGCATGTCATGCATATCGTATCGAATGTCACCGGGCGTATTCGCAAGGGTATGAGTGCTATCGACGTGCTGCGTGCAACGTTTCCCGCCGGCACGGTAAGCGGTGCACCCAAGATACGGGCCATGGAGATTATCGACGAGCTGGAGCCGGTGAAGCGCGGCATCTATGCCGGGGCGGTGGGCTACCTGTCATGGTCGGGTAACATGGATACCGCAATTGCGATACGTACGGCCGTGATCCAGGGCGGCATGCTGCATATACAGGCGGGCGCCGGGATTGTTGCCGACTCGGTTCCGGCAAACGAATGGGAAGAGACCATGAACAAGGGCCGCGCGATATTCCGTGCCGTGGCCATGGCCAGCCGCGGCCTGTCGGGGGTGTGACCATGCTGCTCATGATCGACAACTACGACTCCTTTACCTACAACCTGGTGCAGTACCTCGGGGAGCTGGGTGCGGACGTGCAGGTCCACCGCAATGACCGCATCACGGTTGACGAGATCGAGCGGCTGGGACCGGAGAGGATCGTCATCTCGCCCGGTCCCTGTACGCCGAACGAGGCCGGTGTTTCTGTTGAGACCATCAGGCGGTTTGCCGGCAAGGTGCCGATCCTGGGTGTGTGTCTGGGGCACCAGAGTATCGGCCAGGCCTTTGGCGGCAGGATCGTGCATGCCGGTAAAATCATGCATGGCAAGACCTCCATGATCATGCACGCCGACAAGGGCGTGTTCAGGGGCCTGCCGCAGCCGTTCGAAGCGACCCGCTACCATTCCCTGGTGATAGAGCTGGCATCCCTGCCGGACTGCCTTGAGGTGACGGCCTGGACCGAGGATGCACAGGGCGCCATGGACGAGATCATGGGTGTGAGGCACCGGGACATGCCCGTCGAGGGTGTGCAGTTCCACCCCGAGTCGATTCTGACCGCCTGCGGGCATGACCTGCTGCGCAACTTTCTTGAACAGTAACTGCTGTTGCTGACTTAATCAGCGAGGAGAGCTCATGGATTTGCAAGCTGCCATTCGGGCTGTCACTGAAAAGCGTGATCTTGACGCCGGTGAGATGGAGGCCGTCATGCGTCTGATCATGACCGGTCAGGCGACACCGGCGCAGATCGGCGGGTTCCTCATCGGGCTGCGCATGAAGGGTGAAACGGTGGATGAAATCGCCGCTGCTGCCCGCGTCATGCGTGAGCTTGCCACGCATGTCGAGGTGGGTGGCCCGCACCTGGTCGATACCTGCGGCACCGGCGGTGACGGGGCCAGCACGTTCAATATTTCCACTGCCAGCGCACTGGTTGCCGCGGCTGCCGGCGGCAAGGTCGCCAAGCACGGCAACCGGTCTGTCTCCAGCAGTTCCGGCAGCGCCGATGTCCTGGAGGCCGCTGGCGTGAGGCTGGACCTGACACCGGAGCAGGTGGCCAGCTGCATCGACCAGGTCGGCGTCGGCTTCCTGTTCGCGCCGCAGCACCACAGCGCCATGAAGCATGCCATCGGGCCGCGCAAGGAGATGGGTGTGCGGACCCTGTTCAATCTGCTGGGGCCGCTCACCAATCCGGCCGCAGCGCCCAACCAGGTGCTGGGCGTTTTCAGCGAGCAGTGGGTTGAGCCTCTGGCCCGTGTACTGCAGCAGCTAGGCAGCGAGCACGTGCTGGTGGTGCATGCCGAGGACGGCCTGGATGAAATCAGTATCGGGTCCCCCACGCGCGTTGCCGAGCTGAAAGACGGCGGGATTGCCCTCTATACCGTGACGCCGGAAGAATTCGGGCTGGAACGGGCCGGTCTCCCTGCCATCGCCGTTGCCGATGCTGCGGAAAGTCTGGCGATGATAGCCGGTGTGCTGGACAACAGGCCCGGGCCGGCGCGCGATATCGTTGCGCTCAACGCCGGTGCTGCAATCTATGCAGCTGGCATTGCCGGGTCGCTGGCAGCCGGCATCGAACGTGCCGGCGAGGTGCTGGCAAATGGCAAGGCGCGCGAAACACTTGCCTCGCTCATTCGTGTGACAAACGCTTTCTGAGCAGCTGCCATGACAGAGACTCCCGACATCCTGAAGAAAATCCTCGCGCGCAAGGTGGAAGAGATCGATGCGCGTAACCGGGCTGTCAGCCTGCAGGAACTGAGTCAGCGGGTGGCGGATGCCGACGCGGTGCGCGGGTTCCTGTCCGCGTTGCGCACCCGTGTCGCGGATGGACGACCCGCGGTCATTGCGGAAATCAAGAAGGCATCCCCCAGTCGTGGTGTGCTGCGCAAAGACTTCGTGCCTGCACAGATCGCCGAGAGCTACGAGCGGGGCGGGGCGGCCTGCCTGTCGGTCCTGACCGATATCGATTTCTTCCAGGGGGCGGATGCCTACCTGCAGCATGCGCGGGCAGCCTGCTCGCTGCCGGTGCTGCGCAAGGATTTTATTATCGACCCTTACCAGGTCTACGAGGCGCGAGTGATCGGTGCCGACTGTATTCTGCTGATTGCCGCGGCCCTGGGGGATGCCATGCTGGCTGAACTGCTGCAGCTGGCTGAACACCTGCATATGGATTGCCTGGTCGAGGTGCATGATGCGCTGGAGCTTGAGCGGGTGCTGCAAACGCAGGCGCCGCTGATCGGCATCAACAACCGCGACCTGCGTTCGTTCGAGACCAGTCTTAATGTCACCCTAGACATGCTCGGGCAGGTACCAGACGATCGCCTGGTGGTGACGGAGAGCGGGATCCATACCACGGATGATGTATCGCTGATGCGCGGGCACGGGGTGCATGCCTTCCTGGTCGGCGAGGCCTTCATGAAGGCGCCGGACCCGGGAGAGAAGCTGGCGGAACTGTTTGGCTGAACGGGGAGGGAGCAGGTGATCTGCCCGGATATCCGCTAGCGGGTGCCGAACACCACGATGGTCTTGCCCTTCACCGAAATATGACCCTGTTCGGAAAGGGCTTTGAGTACCCGACCGGCCATCTCGCGCGAACAGCCGACTATGCGGCCAATCTCCTGACGAGTGATCCTGATTTGCATGCCGTCGGGATGTGTCATGGCATCCGGCTCCTTGCACAGTTCCAGGAGCGTGTGCGCCACCCTGCCGGTAACGTCCAGGAAAGCCAGGTTACTGACCTTGCGGCTGGTCTTGCGCAGACGCGTGGCAAGCTGGGCGGTCAGTTCCAGGAGGATGTCCGGATCTTCCTTGGCCAGGGCGCGGAAGCGCGAATAGCTGATCTCGGCGACCTCGCACTCGCTGCGGGTGCGCACCCAGGCGCTGCGGTTGGGTTGCTCGCCGAACAGGCCCATTTCCCCGAAGAAACCGCCTGAATTAATATAGGCCAGCACGATTTCGTGACCCTCGTCGTCCTCCATGAGGACGGTGACCGATCCCTTCACGATGTAGTAGAGGACGTCGGGGGTATCGCCGGCGTAGATGATGACGCTCTTGGCGGGATACTTGCGGCGGTGACAGTGTTCCAGGAACCGCCCGACGCAGGGATTATCTGCTCCCCGGGAGCCGGGTGTGTCAGTGTCGAAGGTCAGGGGTATCGCGTGCATGACTTTTTTATCGGTCGGCCCCGGGATAGCTTTAGAACATACTGATCAGGCGACAATTTCTGTGATAGCCTTCTCAGTCCTTGCAGCTGGCCCGGTTTTCTAGCAGGCCGGCTGCGGGGATTGAGGTCGTGTTGAATTGTCAGGGAATAAAGTGATTATGAAATGTCTATCCCGATCCTGGCTGGTACTCGTGCACCGGAGTACGGGGACGTGCAGGTGTTGCGGGCGGCGCGATGCCGGGAGCGACCGGCATTCGGGGTCCCGAATCCGGGCCTGAGGTGACCATGAAAGCGCGTATCAAGTGGGTGGAAGAGGCCACATTCCTGGGCGAGTCCGGCAGCGGTCATGCCGTCGTCATGGACGGGCCGCCTGAGAGCGGGGGGCGTGACCTCGGCATCCGGCCGATGGAAATGCTGCTCATCGGCATGGGTGGCTGTACGTCGTTCGATGTCGTGATGATACTGAAACGGGCCCGGCAGGCGGTCACTGACTGCGTAGTCGAGGTTTCAGCCGAGCGCGCCGACGATGTGCCCAGGGTGTTCACGGCAATTCATGTGCACTTCATTATCACCGGCGAGAACCTGTCCGAAAAACAGGTGGCGCGGGCCGTGCAGTTGTCCGCGGAAAAATACTGTTCCGCATCCATCATGCTGGGCAAGGCGGCGGACATTACGCACGATTACGAGATCGTGCAGTCCGGCGCGTCCGGAGACTGATACCCGTGCGCCGGCCGCCAGCGACGCTTGGCATGCGTCATGTTGCCCTGAATGTAAACGACGTGGAAACCTGCGAACAGTTCTATGTCGGCCTGCTCGGCATGACGGTGGAATGGCGCCCGGATACCGACAACGTATACCTGACTTCCGGCAATGACAACCTGGCGCTGCATCGTGTGGCCGGCGTGGCCGGCGGGCAGGCCCAGCGGCTGGACCATATCGGCTTCTTCGTCGCCAGTCCGGAACAGGTCGACGCATGGTATGGTTTTCTGGACGACAACGGCGTTACGGTAAAATCGCCGCCGAGAACACATCGGGACGGTGCGCGCAGCTTTTACTGCAGTGACCCGGAGGGTACGTCCGTTCAGGTAATTTATCATCCGCCGATTTCCGGCTGACATTCCGCAGGACGGGACTGGAATGCGCAAACTCAAGTTGCACGGGTTTAACAACCTGACCAAGGCGCTCAGCTTCAATATATACGACATCTGTTACGCGCATTCGTCTGAGCAGCGTCGCGAGTACATCGAGTACATCGACGAGGTCTACAATGCGAAGCGCCTGACGCACATCCTCACCGACGTGGCCGATATTATTGGCGCCAGCATCCTCAATGTAGCGCACCAGGACTATGAGCCGCAGGGTGCGAGCGTGACCATGCTGATTGCCGAGGAGGAGGTTGCCTCGGGGGAGCTGTCCAACACGATGGCGCCGGGCCCGCTGCCGGATGCCGTGGTTGCGCATCTCGACAAGAGTCACATCACTGTACATACCTACCCGGAAAGCCACCCGGACAAGGGTATCAGCACCTTTCGTGCAGACATCGATGTATCAACCTGCGGGCGCGTTTCGCCACTGAAGGCGCTCAACTACCTGATTCACAGTTTCGAATCGGATATCGTGATTATGGACTACCGGGTACGCGGTTTTACCCGTGACGTGCGTGGCAAGAAGCACTTTATCGACCACAGGATCAACTCCATCCAGAACTACCTGTCGCGTGATACCCGCGATCGCTATGAAATGATCGACGTTAATGTCTACCAGGAGAACATCTTCCATACCAAGATGATGCTGAAGCAGTTCGACATCGATGATTATCTTTTTGGTGTCAGCAAGGAAGAACTGGCGACGGCCGAGCAGCGCAAGATCCACGCGCAGGTCAAGCGGGAGATGCTGGAGATGTTCTATGGCAGGAACATGACAGGAAGTATCAAGTAGGCCGGGCGGCCCGCTCCCCGTCAGATTCGATAGGCAGTGCTGGTCATGATGCGCGACGTCAGGCCCATGAGTTTCTTCACGGTCGCGGGTAACTCGCGGCCGCCGGCGTGCTCGGCCGTTGCTTTATGCTGTGCCTCGTCTTCCTGCATCTGCCTGAGGATGGCCCGGGATCTGTTGTCGCCCCCGGGCAGCCGCTTCAGATGACCTTCAAGGTGATTGACAACCTGGTGCTCGGTCTCCGCCAGGAAGCCCAGGCTCCACTTGTCACCCAGCAGGCCTGTTGCCGCACCGATCAGGAGTGAGCCGCCGTACCAGACCGGGTTTAGCAGGCTGGTATGGCCGCCGAGTTCCTGGATGCGCTGCCGGCACCAGGCGAGATGGTCGTTTTCCTCGATTGCAGCGGTTTCCATCTGCTTCCTGACGTCCGCGTTGCGTGCCGTCAGGGCCTGCCCCTGGTAGAGCGCCTGGGCGCACACCTCGCCCGCGTGGTTGATCCGCATCAGGCAAATGCTTTCCGCCTTCTCGTTGGCAGACAGTGTCCCGTCCCTGCCGGACTGCGAGGGGTTGGCGCGGCCGGAGCCGATCGGCTCTGCGAATATCGTGCGCAGGGCCTGGTCGGCCTGCAGGATGCAGCGGTCGAAAAATGTGAGCTGGCGTTCCGGCATGTGGATGAAGATAGCACGTTCGGCGACCGTGTTCCTGCCGGGGTCTTTCACCAGCGTGTCCGGGTCGGGTATCGTTCACGCATGTCCTACTACCGTCATCATGTCTTTTTCTGCACCAATCTCAGGGCGGATGGCAGTGCCTGCTGCCAGCGTTTCGATGCCAGGGCGATGCGGGATCATGCCAAGCAGCGCTGCAAGTCGCTGGGCATTACGGGGCAGGGCGGGGTGCGCATCAACACGGCAGGGTGCCTGGACCGCTGCGAAGAAGGCCCCGTCCTGGTCGTGTATCCCGAGGCGGTCTGGTATTCCTATGTTGACCGGCAGGATGTGGATGAAATCATCGACGAGCACCTGGTCAAGGGGCGTGTCGTCGACCGTCTGAAGCTGTAAATTGCCGGATAAATTTTCTCCTCCCGCGTACGCCTGACGCAGTTCTGCTGAAAAAATCTAGCATAATCAAATGGCTGGATCTGCCATGGCGGATTGCGGCAAATAATCCCGTTCAGGGTTGACATGTAAGACAGTATATTAGAAAATACTAACACACTGATTGGTCTGCCCCCCTATCTTCTTGGCCAATCAGTGCTCCTCCACCTCCCCCCAAGGAGGTTTTGAAGCGCGGTTACCTTAACCGCGCTTTTTTTTGTCTGCGGGTTGGCTGACAGGGCACCGGCAAGGCGCTTCCAGCTTGTTGTTTGTGCAGGCTCTTTTTCTGGCGGGCCGGGATATTTGCCGGGAAAACAGCACCCTGGCCTTGTAAGTTCCCGGCCTCTTAATGTAACATCCCCGCTCTTTATTTTGGGCAGGGTCTGGAGCTTACTCTGATGAGGACATTTTCCGCGAAATCGCATGAGGTTAACCACGACTGGTATGTCGTCGACGCCTCCGGCAAAACACTGGGTCGCCTGGCAACCGAGATTGCCCGCCGCCTGCGTGGCAAACACAAGCCGGAATACACACCGCATGTGGATACCGGTGACTATATTATTGTTGTCAATGCCGACAAGGTGCATGTGACCGGGCACAAGGCAACTGACAAGATGTACCATCACCACACCGGTTATGTTGGCAACCTCAAGTCCATCAGTTTCGAAAAGCTGCAGGCGCGTGCGCCGGGTCGGGTAATCGAGCTGGCGGTCAAGGGCATGCTGCCGAAGAATCCGCTGGGGCGCGCCATGTTCCGCAAGCTGAAGGTATATTCGGGCCCTGAGCATCAGCATGCTGCCCAGCAGCCCAGGCCGCTGGAAATATAATCACTGGAATTCAGAATCAGGTAACTGAAACATGAGCGAAACCTATTACAGTACCGGACGACGCAAGACATCCACGGCACGTGTGTTCCTGCGCAAGGGTTCCGGCAGTATCACCGTCAATAACCGCCCCCTGGACGTGTATTTTGGCCGTGAAACCTCACGCATGATCGTGCGCCAGGCGCTCGAGAAGGCGGATATGGCGGACAGTTTCGATATTGCGGTCACGGTCAGGGGTGGCGGTATCAGCGGACAGGCAGGCGCGATACGTCATGGTATTACCCGTGCGCTGATCAAGTATGACGGTGAGCTGCGCTCACCGCTGCGCCGCGCAGGCTTCGTTACGCGTGATGCCCGCCAGGTGGAGCGCAAGAAGATCGGCTTGCACAAGGCACGGCGTGCGCCGCAATTCTCCAAGCGCTGATCTGTTTATGTTGGCGGATCGTCTAACGGCAGGACAGAGGACTCTGACTCCTCTAATCTAGGTTCGAATCCTAGTCCGCCAGCCAAT
>Ga0209536_100002575_pt1 | contig 29581 bp, 28 predicted proteins | sample DeeMarSeWOR28_12_FD_187461 | JGI IMG/M metagenome (GOLD analysis project Ga0209536, IMG submission 187461) | Marine sediment microbial communities from White Oak River estuary, North Carolina - WOR-2-8_12 (SPAdes) (version 2) | ecosystem: Environmental > Aquatic > Marine > Intertidal zone >...
CGGCCGACAGCGAATTGCGCAAGCGGTGGGACGGTCAGTATCCCAGCCTGTGGGTAACCGACGGCGGCGGGGGAACGTTCGCCAACATCTGGACTCCGAATACCTATGCCCAGGCGGGCTTCTACGTTTCCGATACCAAAACCCCCGGCCATGTCTATCAGCTATCAAACGAGCACCATGTCCGCGCCGAAATCAAGCTCGACCGCGTGGAGAACTGGGATATCAACGCACCGCAGACCGAAGGCGAAGGCGGCGAGAGCGTCGAGTGCGTGTCGCTCGAGATCAACGCGTCGAAGAACATCACCATTGCCAATTACCATGGCTACCGGGTGACCCGCACACGGGCGCCCTTCCCGGCAGCGGTTCGCATCTACAATTCCGAGAACATTCGTTTCCGGAATGTGCACGTCAATGCGGAGAGCGGAATCGGTTTCTGCGACCAGGACGGATGCCACACGTTTCTGCGTTTGAGCAAGTTCCCGTTCGAGAATTCCATCCAGGACATGACCCATCACCTGGAAGTTCGTGAACGTGAGTTCGCCGTGCTGGACATTCCCGCCAATCCGCCTGTTCCCCCTCCAGCCGATGTTACCGCGGTGCTCGCACCCGGCGCGGAGGTCCGGAAGCTGGAAGAAGGTTTTCACTCCATCTCCGGCGCGGCCGTGCACAGCTCCGGAAAACTCTACTTTGTCGAACATCACAAGAACCGGATCTACAGCTGGTCGCCGGCAGGCGGGCTCGTCATCGAAAACGATCATCCGCTGGATTCGGTGAATTTAGCTTTTGATCGATCGGGCAACCTGATGGCGCTCTCTTCCTGGGGCTCAAAGGGAACTGTGTTCTCTTTCCGTCCGGGAGCGCCTGCGGATATTACCGTCCTGAAGCGGCAGCCGACGCAGCCGCGGCCGGAGGCGCGAGCGATTCTGCCTGCCAACTACTGGAACAACGGCGAGTTCAGAAACCAGCTCGATTTTTCTACCATGCGGTATAAAACCCTGGCCGAGATGTTCGCGGAAGATGTCACCACGCCGGAGAAGGAGCAGTATGTTTCGCCCGACGGCAGCATTTTTCTACCGGCCGGACTCGTCGTCCAGCAGGGAGGGCCGGATGCCACCGGCCGGCGCTTCTCCAACAACCTGGATACATACGGTTTTATTAACGCCGCAGTCGGTGACCGGATCTATGTCGCAAGTTCGTCGGAAGCCCGAACCTATAGCGCGGTGGTGGGCTCGGACGGCGCCCTGAGTGACCTGCGTGTTCTGGCCGAGCGCGGCGGAGAGAGTGTCGCCGTCGGTCCCGATGGCAATATCTATGTTGCAAATGGCCAGATCTTCGTCTACAACCCGGAGGGCGAACAGATTGCGCGCATCGACGTGCCGCAACGTCCGATCAACATTATTTTCGGAGGTGATGACGGTCGCACGTTGTACATCCTCGCTCACCGAGCACTTTACTCGGTGGAGATACGCGGCTCTAAATAGCAGCAACATGTGACAGCGGGAAGCGGCGCCATGTTTATCGTAGAGGTATAGTGTCGACGATGCCCCGAATCGGCCGAGGAGTGAGTCCCATGTTGAATTTTGATGCTGCAGAACCGGAAAAAGTCGGGTTGAGTTCGAGTCGTTTGGAACGGATCGCACCGGTTATGCAAACGTATGTCGACAGCGGCAAAATAGCCGGCTTGTCGACATTGATTGCACGTAGAGGCCGGGTAGTACACTTCAACCAGGTTGGATTGATGGACATCGAATCGAGAGCACCGATGTCGCCGGATGCCATTTTCCGCATCTACTCAATGACGAAGCCTGTCATTTGTGTTGCGCTGATGACCCTGTATGAACAGGGGCGATTCCAACTCTCCGATCCCGTCATGAAGTTTCTGCCGATATTCGAGAAACCTGTTGTTCTTGAATGCGATGCCCAAGGAAACAGAAAGGAAGTAAAAACACACCGTCCGATCACGATACACGATCTGTTTACACATACAGCCGGTGTGACATACGATTTCTTGGAAGACTCGCCTGTTTGTGAGTTTTATCGGCGGGCCAGGCTTTTTAATAACGCCGACAGAACTCTGAAGGAATTAATTGAAGATCTGGCGAGACTGCCCCTTGCTTTTCAGCCGGGCTTCCGATGGCATTACAGTCTCGCCATAGACGTACTCGCGCATCTGATTGAAGTCATCTCCGATCAGCCCCTTGCCGGCTTTCTGGAGAAAACGCTTTTTAATCCGCTGGGGATGACGGATACGAATTTCTATGTCCGATCTGAAAAACGCGCCCGCATAGCGACCATGTACGGCCTTCCTGATTTGGGAGCACCCGAAATGACGCTGAGCAAGCTTTTAGAGGCATGGGAAAACGGCTTCAATGAACGGATTGATGTCTCGGCAACCTATCCGGATTCGAAACCGGAGAGCTTTGCCAGGGGGGGCCATGGATTGTTTTCGACCGTCTTGGACTATGTACGATTCGCCCAGATGCTTTTGAACGGAGGAGAGCTGGAAGGATCCCGAATACTGGGCAGAAAGACGGTCGAACTTATGCATATGAATCATCTTTCATCCGAACTTCTTCCGTTCAAAGTTGCCGATCCGCCGGAATACGGCTATGGCTTCGGTCTGGGCTCTCGTGTCCTGCTTAATGTAGCCGAATCACAAAAACCCGGATCAGTAGGTGAGTATGGATGGGGAGGCGCCGCGAAAACCTATTATTGGGTGGATCCCCGGGAAGAAATGATCGGGATTTTAATGGCCCAGTCTATGATGCAGTTTGATGCCCCTGAAAAGGAACTCCAGGTTCTGGCCTACCAGGCGTTGATTGACTGAAGGAGGAATATGAATATCAGATTCGGATACACAATCATCTATGTCTCATCAGTTGAGGAGGCACTGGACTTCTACAAGAGAGCCTTCGGGTTTGAAACAAAAATGATCCTTGATTCCAAGGAATGGGGGGAACTGGATACAGGAGATACGACATTGGCATTCGCCGCTCACGAAATGGGCAGGATCAATCTGGATGACAAATACCAGAAAGCAGATATCAATGAGCTGCCTTTCGGAATTGAATTGTCATTCATCACGGATAACGTTCAGGCCGCCTTCGACAAAGCGGTGGCTGCCGGAGCCGTACCGATCCGGGAACCATCGGAAAAACCGTGGGGACAGACCGTAAGTTATGTCAGGTCTATTGATGGAACCGTCATTGAGATAGCTACACAGGTCGGCGAATGACAGGGAACCGTCACGGGATTCGACCCTCCGGTGAAGCGGTTCAGGCGTTCGCCTGACAGCAGGCAGTGCATTACTACCGGAATGAGTGGGACAACAACAGGCAGTCGGCAACGAATAAATTTATCAAGGAGGCCAATAAAATGGTGGAATCCAAATACGAAAAATATGTGATAAGGAAACCGGCGGTGATTGAACGCGTGGGCGACGAGTATATCGACAAAATTCCGGAAACGGACGTAATTCCCGTCTGGAGCGATGTGGATACCGGTCCGAGAGTAATTTTCTCCAACGACTTCATTAAAGGTGCAACGACAAAAGTTGAATATGGCTTCCTTACCGGCGACAAGATCGTCGGGAACGGGGAGGATTTCAACCCGCACAAACACGACTACGAAGAGATATTTCTTTTCCTTGGCACCGATCCCGGTGACACGGGTAAACTGGGAGCCGAAATAGAGTTCTGGTTGGGAGAGGGAGATGATCTGGAGAAAGTGGTTATCACAACCTCCTCGGCCGTGTATGTGCCGGCGGGATTGGCCCATTTCCCGCAAGTATGGAAAAATGTCCAGCGCCCGGTGATGACCATGGTAATCATGCCGACCACGGGCGAACGCAACCTTCAAATGATCCCCCTGGAGGAGCGTCTTAAAAAAACCCTGTCCGGGAGCTAAACTATGAGCCGGAACCAGCAGATCTTCCTTGAAAAAAGAATTGTCTCAAACGAGAACATTCCCGATCGCCTTTTTGCGTGTTTTGCAAAAGCTTCTCCTGAAGCGTCAGCAGCTTTAAGTGCGATATATGAAACCGGAGAGAGTATCCCGGACACACTCGCCAAGCTTCACGGGCGACACCTCACATACAACTATGAACTTGGGGAAAGCAATCTTATCTGGGAAGCAGGACCGTCGGCCGACTCCAGCCGAATACTCAATATCTATGCGACTTCGGATATGGAATCCGCCCAGAAACTGATGGCGGAAGATCCATTTTTTAAGGCGGAACTTTTCAGCAATACCTGGTGGATGGAATGGTCCGTCCACACTCCTTACTGGAAAATTGGCCAGCCGATGCGGGGAATCATCGAGGGATTGGCGATGGGAAACGGCGCCCTGCCCGCATGCCCTCCCGGGGCTGAACCGACAGTATCCGTAATCAATGTGGAAAATATGACGCCCCGGAAATTAATCGTATCTCTCTGTAAGGCAGACGCTGCCCGCATCAGGCAGATCGAAGAAAATGATAAAGCGAAGAAACCGATCCCGTCTTTTTTGGTACAACACGCTTTTAATCGGCTGGGGCCCGGTGGCACAACGGCGATGGGATACGACTGGGAGAGCGGCCCTTCGGCGGATTCTCTTTATGATCTGACTGTCTTCTCAGTCGGATCGATCGAAATGGCCCGGCTGCTCAGGGAAAACGATCCCTTCACACAACACGGCCTTTTTTATGATCCGGATTATTTTGAGTGGTACATCCACATGCCATTTAGGAAGGCATCCCCGGCCCGTCGAGAAATCCTGCAACAATTATTGGAGCAGTTGGGGATTGATTTGTAAAACGCTTGTAGAGCACTGTCGTGCTTCATACTGGCGAATGTTTCTTGGAATGAATCCCTGTTCTTCCCCTCAGCGCCCTTGTTTTAATTACAGTGACAGTCACCATAACCTCGGAATTAATACGGCAAATTACTTGCGAGAGAATTAACGTTCTGAATTCCGAGGTTATGGTGACTGTCACTGTAATTATGTGAGGGATCAGGTCCCGGGATTTTAAATCCTACGGGCAATCCAGTAAGCATTTCCGACAGCGTTCATGATCGAGCCGGGCTGGTGACCCTCACTGCCAACAAGATATGCTTCGGGGACTTGCCCTTCAACCGCTTTCAGGAGTTCAGTATTCAGTGCGGGACTCGCCGCCGTAATTATGGTGTCGGCATCGATTGTCTCTTTTTTGCCGTCCTTGGAAAGGAGGCGCAGTTTTTTGCCGGTAATTTCTTTAACCGTAGTCCGAGGTTTTCTTGTAATTTTACGCATGGCTGAAGACGCCATCCTTCCGTCTCCCCAGATCGTATCCTCTTCCACTATCGTGACTTTTCTGCACCGTTCAACCAGAAATTCAGCCAAGCTGCTTCCCTCAACTGTGCCGCCGATAATAACGACCTTCTGACCCACGAACTCCCAGTATCTGGACATATTCCTCATGACGGCCGGTTCCAGCAACTCAAGATCATCCTTCATCTGAAGGTAGAGGGCTTCAACACTGACGGCATTGTCCTCGAGGCCGCGGATTTCCGGCACAACGGGAATGCCTCCGGTTGCCAAAATAACCGCGTCGGACTTTATTTCCGAGATGATGTACGGACTGAATTCCTGCCCTAATCTTATGTCGACTCCGAGTCGGATGATCTGCTTTTTAAGATAATCCGCCAGGTCCATTGCATCAACATCCGACTCAAGCCCTTTGATCATTGCAACGAAAGGCAACAGGCCCCCCAACTGTTTCTCTTTTTCATAAAGGACAACATCGTGGCCCCTGATCGCCGAAACCCTGGCTGCCTCCATCCCCGCCGGTCCTCCTCCGACCACCACAACCTTCTTCTTTGTTTCAGCCTTTGCGATTTGATAAATTTGATCGGACCCGAGAGCGCCATTCAGCCTGCACCTTATCGGTACAAAGTCAGGGCTCCCTATCATGGAAAAAAGCAGTCTGGCGCAATCTCCGCAATCCGGACAGAAAGCAATATCCTCCACTCTGCCGGCTGCAACCTTGTTGGCGATTTCCGGATCTGCCATCAGGCCTTTACAGATACCGATAAAGTCAGCCTTCCCATCTTCCAGGATACTTTCCGCCACCTCGGGCCGTTCCAGCGCACCCACCGTAATAACCGGCACGGATACCACCTTTTTGATTGCGGCCGACAGAGGCGACAAAGCGCCTTTACCTCCACGGCTCCAGTCAAGTTCCTTCGGCAGCGGCTTGGTATCCTCGGAATAATAAGCACCTTTCGGAGAAGCGTCCAAACCGTCAAAACCATGATATCCAAAAGCTCTTACGTGAATAGCGTCCGCCCCGGCTTCTTCCAGGATCTTCGCAATCCCCCGGGCCTCTTCAATGGTGGTGCCGTTTTTGATTCTGAGTTCGATCCCGTTTATGAGCGTTATAAGGGGAAAGTCTTTTCCAAGTCGCTTCTTGATTTCACGGATGATTTCAACTAAAAACCGCGTCCTGTCTTCCAGATTCCGGCAACCGTATCTGTCCTCACGCTTGTTCCAGGCCCGGGATAAAAAACTGTTGATCAAATGCATCCTGGCGGCATTCACCTCAACGCCGTCGAAACCGGCCTTCCGGGCCAGCACCGCAGTGTTGGCGAATTTATCCACCAGAGTTTCAATTTCCGGAATCGTCAATTCTTTCGGCGCCATGCTCGCGGTCAGTTCAACCTGCTCCTCATCCGTCAGCGCTGAAGAGGATATTGTCTGAAGCCCCTCTTCAAGGAAAGCTTGAGGACCGGCGTGGAATAACTGCATAAAAACCGGGCAATCATGTTTGTGGATCACTTCTGCGATTTTTTTCATTGCCGGCAGATTGGTATCATCCTGAAGATGCCTTTGAGTGATGGGAATCGTGATCCCCCTGGGATGCTCGACCGCAACGTCTCCCCATATGATCAGGCCGGTGCCGCCCCTTGCTATGGATTCAAGAAAGGCCCTGTTTCTGCCTCCGATGTCTTCCGCGCCGCCGCAGGTTTTAACGATCCGGTTCTTGATTCGCAATTTCCCTATTCGGCCTGGCGCCAATAATTTTTCAAATCTCATATCGCCCGTCATCGGTGCATCCCCTTAACGTATTTTCGTCCTATAAAATCGACTTCCGGACATCGTTGCGGCAGCGGTTCCCGCCGGTTGGAAAAGGCATTCCGTGCGCATAAGATCCTATCATAGTCTTTCTACCCGAATGAATATCAGGTTCTAAAGAGGGCGACTATGTTTGTTGCCCGTTTCCCATATGTCATCCTTTGTTATGAAATATGGAATAACGTCCTTACCACCCATGCCGGGTTCATAGCGCACAACATATCTGCGGCGATTACGGGTTTGCCGTTTCGGAATCTTCAGCCACGCTCCCGGGCGCCGCATCGCGGCGGTCTTGGGAGGACATTTCACGCCCAAAAGCAGTCAGGCCGCCCAAAGCACCGAGCCCCATCGTTTCGACCGCCGTCGAGGGCACGATAATCATTGAGCCTTTCTGGCGAAGTCCCTCGTAGACCATGTTCATGGCACGAAGATGAAGGGCGACAGGATTGTCGTGATAGTGCTCGGAAGCGCGGGCGAACTTTTCCGCGATCTCGGTCTCCGCCGTCCCCAGAATGATGCGACTCTGTCTCTCCCGCTCCGCTTGAGCCTGACGGCTCATTGCGTCTTCCAGATCCTTCGGAATTATAATATCGCGGATCTCTACAGCCTGCGTCGTAATGCCCCACGCACTGGTTTTTTCATCCAACACTTTCTGGATCTCGCTACCGAGGCGATCCCGCTCGGAAAGAAGATTGGCGAGGTCATTCTTTCCGATTCCGTTTCTGAGGGCGGTCTGGGCCGACAGGATGATCGCATCTTCGAACTGCTCAACCTCGAGCACAGCCTTCTGCGCATCCCACACGACCCAGAATGCAATGGCATCCACGTTCACCGGGACCGTGTCCGAAGTCAAAGTCATCTCCGCGCTGAAATCGGTGACGCGGATCCTTTGATCGACAAAGCGAGCGACTTTGTCGACGACCGGCAGAATGAAAAAAATCCCCGGCTTACGCAGCGCCCGGAACTTGCCGAACCGAAGAACCACGGCACGTTCCCATTGGTAGGCGATCTGCATCGAAGGCGCCAACAGTGCGGCTACGAGCACCGAGACCAACAGCACCTCGCTGTCCGGCCGCAGTTGCAGATAGGCGAACAGACAGTCCGCCGTGCCGAAAATCAACACCGACTCCCAAACCTGCGTCAGACGAAAGATCACAGCAAGCAAGAGTGAGGAGCCGATGAAAAGCAGGACCGCCGTGGGACTGAACGGGTGCAGGATAAGATGCACGATCAGCCCGACTACAAAAACCGCCACGAGCACCAGAACGTTAAGCGGGGAAAAACGAAAGTCGGCGCGAAGCGTCGTGGCAAATTTTTCAAGTAGCTCTCCAGGAGCGTTTTTCTGGGTGTGCTGAACCTTTGAAGATAGATTGGATCTCATAAAGATCCCTCCTTTCTTTGCTGCAATCCCTCAATTACCTCGTCGAGCGAGAATCCGTAAGATGAGGCACGGGCGAGCATTTCTGTGAGGATTTGGTCAAGCATTCGTTGGCGTTCCAGCGCGTCAATGACTGGCCGCTGATTGGTGACAAATGTTCCGGACCCCTGATGGGTTTCAAGCAGCCCCTCGATCTCCATCTCTTTGTAGGCGCGGATCACCGTATTCGGATTAACGGAGAGGTCGACGGCAAGTTGACGCACCGTCGGAAGCTGGGCGCCGGTCTGCAGGTCTCCACGAGCCATGGCAAATTTAACCTGCTCAATAATTTGTCTGTAGAATGGCACGCCGCTTTTCGGATCGATTTGGAAGTCCACAATGTCACCGCCTAGTCAATGTTAGTAATAATGTACTATAGTTATATATCAATAGATATATAGTAATGTCAAACAATTTTTAAAAAGAAAGGAGAAGTGAATCCCACTATTTCAACATTCCCATAAATTTGCTCATATTTCACAAAATCATCAAAACACTTTCACATCACTACAGTAAGCTTTTATAAAACTGGAAGTAGCTAGATGCTCCCCGAGAGTAAAAATTGCACGACACTTGGAAGGCTGACAAATTGTATGTATTTTATAGAAAGGAACGTACGAATTTAAAACCTAGGAGAATTGATTATCAATGATAAGAAAGGCCGGGGAAACAAAAAGAAAATCAGTAACCGTGGCTCCCGATTCCAGCACCTCCAATTCGAAAAGCAAATCCAGTAAAAAGGCATCTGCCGGAATGGCAAGAAAAGCCAAGGAAACAAAAAGAAAATCAGTAACCGTGGCTTCCGGTTCCAGCACTTCCAATTCCAAAAGAAAACCCAGCAAAAATGTATCTGCCGCAGAAGGCGATTCATCTCAAATAGCCCAAAAAGAGAATTTGATCGCTTCGGTACCATTATTTCATGAAAAAGTTGCGCTGCTTGCTTACAGCTACTGGGAGAAAAGGGGGCGGCAGGGCGGATCGCCTGAAGAGGATTGGTTCTGTGCCGAAAAGGAAATTCTGGCACAAATCTACAACGGGGATAAGTAGTGTGAAGGTCGTCAGCATCCGTTGAACTTATCAGCCTCAAAATAGTAGACACTTTGTGCCGCAGATGAGAGGACAAATCTATCATCTACAGATTGCTTCCGATTCTACTACACCGGAAATCGACGAGAAAATGATTCCCACCGGTAGAAACAGGGGGAGGTGGCGTATCCTGGCTACGGTCCGGTCCCCAAACAAGAAGGGCTACGTCTATCGAACCTGTAATCAGAACGGCGTTGATAGATTCCAGAACCCGATTCAACATCTTGGTGAATCCGTGTCGGGGTGGTTTTATTAAAGCCACTGCGACACGGTTATTCATTACCTCCAGGCATCAATCGAGACACCACGGCCGCCCATGAAATCGGTGATGAACCAGACGCTGGCGGTTTCACCTCCGACCACAATCGTGTGAATATTTCCCGGGTTCGGCAGATGATGGATCAACGTATTGCCCGGGACTTTTCTCCAGGTGGCATAAGGTTCGAGCCCCTGATCGCCCATGGGACCCATCATGCCGGAAGCGATGGAATTCGCCCAGTAGGTTTCCGCAGGAACAACCGAATTCTTGGACAGCCATTCGCCCAGAGCCGCCTTCGTTTCGAAACCCTGGGAGTTTTTGAGCAGATCCGCGACCGATGGATCCATGATGAGCGTCACCGATCCCATTCCCGCCAGCACCCGCGTAAAATCCCGCATCAACAGTTGCGGGGCATAGTGCTCCACGACAGATCCCCCACAATTCACGAAGTTCCATCCCATAAGGATTGTGAGCACGCTGTCTTCCGGCTTGTGGCCCATCAGCACATGGTACGGTTCCCACCCTTCCGGAAGCGCCTCCTCGTTTTCCGCTATAGTCATGTAGTTGTAGAGCAGCGGGTTGCTGAGGGAGGAGAAGCCGCTCACACCCTCCTTGTAACCCTGAATGATTTTATGTATCAGGACCATGCTGCGGCCGATGACGGAATTGGCTTCGCCGTTCGGTCCCAATGCCCCCAAACCATAATTCATTCCGATCTCATTGCGTATGGGACCGTTCACCAGCACCATGCTTGCGTTGGAAGTGGTTGAATCCGAATACGGCGCCTGGCTGGCGACCGCCAGGATCACCGGCAGGTATTCGGGTTTGGCTCCCGCCATGACTGCAATGATGGCAACCTTTTCCACCGTGAATGGACGGGTCGTTCCGAAGGTGCCGGAATTTGTTTTGACAATCTCATCCGGCTTGTGACTGGTGCCTTCGAGCATTGCGGCCACTCTTTCCTCTGTCGGGAGGATGATCGGATTGAAGTCGGTCCAGTCTCTGTCCTTAAACAGGCGCTGCAGGTTTTCTTCCGTATCCGGGGGCAGGAATCTGGGCTCGGATGCCGCCTCGGGAGAAGGTCCCGCAATTTTTTCTTCGTCGGTCAGGGGAGTGGTCAGACAGTCGACAATCGCCTGCATGACGGGCTTGCCGCTGACGTTATCCTTGCCTTCGAGATAGGTTTTCAACGTCTGGTCACTCAAACCCGTAAACGGGTAGGGCATCCCGACGAAACGCAGTGGCATGCCGGTACTGTATTTGAAATGAGCTCCGATCCCGAAAGACACAATATTTTCATTTGCCAGCGACACGGTGGGGATACCGTACTGTTTTTCCAGATTTCCGCACATACGGCTCACGGCCGCTACGCATCCCCATCAGCCGGCAACGCCCATGATGACCGCATCACCTCCCTTCTCTTTAATCTCCTTCCACAGCTCCCGGTCATCCGACACGTAATTGCCGCGTTTGAGCCTGTAAACGGCGTTTACCCCGGGCATGTTTTTGGCGAACCACCTCTGCATTTCCCTCATCACGGGGGTGCCGCCGATTCCTTCATAATTCATGTCCACGAGGTAAATGGTTTTGCCTTCCAGGGTTTCCGGCCGTTTCGTCAAGGACACCCGCTCTGCAAGTTTTTCCGTGACGGCCGGATTCAGAACCGTAATCAGTTCGTCCCCGGAGGCGGCGGCATTACTCTCGACCGACATCGTTGGGATGCCTAAGAGAATCAGTGCTGTAAAACCCAAAAGGCAATTCGACAACAGCGGCTTTCTATTCATTTCCATCTCCTTGGATGATCCGCACCGACCGCCCCGGAGTGCAGCCCGCACGGTACATTCTGAATATCAAAGGCTAGCCCAGTCTGTTTTTTTCCTGCATACAATCGGCCACTTTCTTCAGGCCCATGTCTTCGAGGGTTTTTCTCGTCGGCCAGCCGTTTGTCGTGTTAAAGCCCTCAAAGTCATAAAATTTTGTTTTCCACTCCTCAACCCTGGCGCGATCCAGCTTTCGTCCCGAACTCCTCGAGTAAGACCACTTTTGTGTTTTATGATCGTAAATCGGCATCAATTCCCCTCCGGAATCCTTCTCGTAGATATAATCCGGGAAGACTTCCATGTCGCGGTCCCTTCCCTGCATTGTCCAGATTGCCCGGTCCAGGGTGAAGATCTTGCGCCCGAGATCCATCCCGTCGGCAAAGGTAATGTTCTTTCCCGTAACGGCATTGAAAAACATGGGTTCGGCCCGGGGGGTCGCCCCCCGGTTGTCGGCGGAGTTGTTTGTGAAGCACATGGGCCATCTCCAGCCGCAAAAGCCGTTGGAGCCGATCCAGAATTTTTCGTAGTGTTTGATCCAGGCGACCTGTTTGACTTTATGTTCCGAGTAGATCCCGGTGGGCCCGTCACTGTAATCCAGCATAAAGACATCCCCCTGGTAGGGAATCATCGCGTCGGCCATAATCTTGACCGCCTGTTCGGCGGACAGGTACGGTTCTTTGCCGGCCATCTGAAATGCCTGCGGCATCCAGTGTAGAGGATAGTTGGCGATCTCATGCAGCATAAGATCCCTCTCTCCCATGAGCGACCCGAAACCCCATTCCGCTTCCGACCTGGGATCGTAGTGCATGGCGGTTCCCCAGTAAGCCAGACTGAGGTTCCCGGATTTCAGGTCCTCTTCATAGGTCCCCCATTTTTTTGCGGCCCGGGCGAGACCCTCGGTCAGGTCTTTGCCTATTCCTTGGCGGGTGGCAATCTGATTCATAAACATGTCCAGGAACCCCATGGTGCCGAACTGGTCCATCGGCAGGTCGCTTTCGATCCTCTTTCCTTTGCCCAGGAGCCCTCTGTTATAGAGCGACTGAATATAGCCCTGCATCGGCATGAAATGCCAGTGGCTGAGTCCGTATTTCTGCACCAGGTCGTTGGCCCGGCGGGTCAGCTTCAAACTGGCGCCCTCGAGCCTCACGGCTGCGGTGCCGGCACACACCGACTCGTTGCTGTCCCCGCTGGCCAGTCGTTGACGACAGGCCCGGGGGCAGGAAGCGCACGCTGCCGCACGCGCAGGCACCAGGGGGAGGGCATTGGCTCCAAAATACGGGTTGTTCGTTACATTCGCGCCGGCGGGGGAACCGTTTATCCAGAAGTAAAACCCACCCACCATATCCTTTCTCCGCGGATTGTCCACATCCCATAGAAATTGCCGGAACCACAACCGGGCTTCCATGAACGCCTGGGGGTCTGCAATGGTTGCGTTTCCCGTTCCAATGGCGCTGATTGCCTTGAGATTTTTCGAGCCGAAGACCCCGCCGAAGCCGCCCAGCGCGGCCTGGGATCCGGGTCCGTGCAGCAGGGCGCCCATGCGGCTCCTGTTTTCCCCCGCCACCCCGCAGCAGACCACGGCCGGAATCTGGGTGGTGAATGTATCGTCCACCTCCGTCCATTCGCCGTATTTCAGGTTCGGCATCACACGCCGGGAAATTTCTTCCTGGGTGTCCCATGTGTCCATGCCCCATATGCCGGAAGCGCTCTCAATCGCGACTTCGTCGTTGACTATGTTGATCCAGACCGGTTCGTCGGAGGCGCCTTCGACGACAATGCCGTCCCAGCCGGCAAATTTCAACTGGGCCGTAAAACGCCCTCCGAAATTGCTGTGTGCGAACCATTCAATCGGATGAAGCATAGGCGCCAGGCCCTGAACCTCGCACCGCCCCGAGCCGGGCATAAATGTGCCGGCAAAAGGATGATTCATCATGATTATAAGGTTTCTCGGATCGAACGCTTCGAAGGGAAGCTGGTCCCCGACAAGGTCGAAGAAAATTGCGGAACCCATCCCATGGCCGCCGCCGTACTCCTCGTACCTTTCCGTAGGGATAGTGCCGACTGATTTTGTAGTCAGGTTTACGCGTAAAATCTTTCCCGTGTATCCGCCTGTCATGGTTGTTCCTCCTGTCCTCAATTGAAAATTGAGGCCTATTCCTTTGTCTCGGGTTCGGGTTTTGGTACGTTGAAGAGCAGCGGCGGCTGATCGGCCACCGCGGGCGGTTCCACCGTACTCGAGTCCACCAGTCCCAGGTTCAGCCAGTGGACGTTCCGAAGATTGACGTCATAGCCTTCGGTCTCTTTCTGGCTGGGCGTTTTCGTCACCAGTTTGATGGCCTTCATAGGGCAGGACTCCACGCAGGCCTGATGCCCGTCGACCCCGCCCCGTTCCTTCCAGTATGGAGTATCGAGGCAGAGGTCGCACTTCATGGACTTTTTCTTCAGGTGGTTCCAGACCGGGCGGTGCGGTTGTTGGGGACAGGCGGAAAGGCATGTTCGGCAGCCGATGCACTTGTCGCTGTCGATTCTCCGGACATTCCCGTTGCCGGTGTCCACATAAGCAGCGCCTACAGGGCACTGTTCAACACATACCGGCGTGACACACTGCCGGCAGGGAGCCATAATGACGTCGTAGGGGAACCTGCCGAACGAATTCTGTACAATCTGAATCCGCGAGAGCGACAGGTTTTGAACACCCTCGTGGGTTAACGAACAGGCCAGCATGCAGGTGGTGCATCCCGCACACTTCTTGCCGTCGTAGACGAGATATCCTGTGGAAACAGGGTACTCGTTTTTTGCGGGCGCCGGGGATGCAGTTGGCAAAGCGGCGGCTGCCGGGGTGCACGCAGCCAATGCAGCCCCGCCACCGACCAGGAAATCACGCCTGGAGTAGTCCTTGGTGCCAGCCTTTTTCTTATCAGCTTTATTGCTTCCAGCCATAAGGTAACTCCTTCACATGGTATTTTTTTTCATGGGGGGAAGAACATTAATCCAATTAGTGCTCTATGCTTCTATTCGAGTATTAAACAAGGCATATATCCATAATTTCAACATATATCCATAATTTCTTTAAAACACGATTAGTCTGTAAATAATACAGAGTCTCAATATCGGAATTGAGGTTAAGGTTTGGTTGTATTTTGGGGGGCTTCATAAAGGGTTTCGTAGTCTTTTATGCCTGCATCGACGGCCAGACCGATCCCTGCTCCGATTCCAACATAAATGGGCAAAGCCACGCCCACTTGCGAACCGGTACATGTTTTCGCAGCTAAACATCCGATTGCAATCAGACCTGAAGGGATTCCTGCCGCTGCTGCGCCAATGAGAAAGCCGTTGTTAAGGCTATCTGGGCGTTTATCAGCTGTAGTAATTCGTGCCACGTCGGCTTTGTTGTACTCTCTTTCCTCACCATCCGGAGTTGAAACGACCAGTGAGTCAGCCAACAGCCTGCCAAAAGAACATTCCACTCGATCACCCGTCATAAGTGTTACTATGATTTTTGATCCAGGCTTCTCTGCGGCTACTTTTTCCCATCTACCGGGAATGACCATTGCCTGGACCGGCGTAGTTAGCATTAAAAAAACGGCGACAAAAAAAATACCTAATTTTTGACTCATTTCCCCTCCCGGATCAGTAGAAAATATAGCTAACTCAAGCTTTACTTTTTTATCCTTGTGTTTTAATGCGAAAATGCCGTAAAAATCGGATCAAGAATTTCTCCGGAATAATGGGAAACCCGTATAAATATAACTGTTGATAGATCTTATAAATAAGTGCTTTTAGATTTAATGAGCATATTTTAATGAATTGAAAAAAGCAATACAGAGATTCCCAGTTCCCCAACAGCTATACTTCCATTAAAACTTTTTACAAATCCTGTAGCAATTCGAGGCTGGAATGAGTTGCGGCAGATTTTGTTCTAAACATATTCATTCTTCCTGGTGCTTGTTTTGCTTAAACGTCACGGCAGCGGATATATGCGCTGTCCGGCACACTCCTGATATTATTTAAATATCAGAGCCATACCTGGAGACCGATCTTTCGAAATTCTTCAAGAGGAGTTTTTCATGAATATGAAGCGTGCCAGGCAAATTTCGTTTTTTCTATTACGCATCGTAGCTGGTCTTCTGTTTCTTCAGGCAGGCGGGATGAAGCTCTTCGATTGGTTCGGCGGAATTCCGGTGGAGTCCGGCGGGCACCCTGCGATGCTGTCGCAGATCTGGATCGGCGGCATCCTCGAATTTTATGGCGAGTTGTCGATCCTGCTGGGCCTTTTCAGCCGTCCGATTGCCTTTATTCTGTCGGGAGAGATGGCGGTCGCCTATTTTCAGTTTCATCAGCCCAACGGCTTCTGGCCGATTCAGAATCAAGGCGAACCAGCCGTGTTGCTCTGTTTTATTTTTCTGTTTTTCGCTCTGCATGGCGGCGGGGAGTGGAGCGTAGATAGGCTTATTCGGCTGTGGAAGCAGAAAGAGTGATTTTTCGCGAGCTTAAATATTCTACCTTCAGCTCCGGACTGCTGCTTCAAGTTAGCAGCCGGAATGTAAGTGCGGATTTTACCGGCTAGTGTGCCGACTCAGAAATAGCTTCACACTAAAATTCAGTTTTTCTTTCAATTTGGGAGTTCCGAGATACTACCAATTTTTCTACTTTTATAAAGGAATTTCAATTGAACGACAACGTCTTTGGAGTGCGGGAGCTTGCTCCCGCCTTCAAACCATTGATAACAATAGTAACTAAGGCGGGAGCAAGCTCCCGCACTCCAAGGAATCTCTGTTTTGCGATATAGGATGTTTTAAATTTTGCAACAAATCATATTTAGCCGACGGCTATTTCATGATTGTGTGAAGCTATTTCTGAGCCGGCACACTAGTCCACAGTTCTCACAGGATTCCTGCCGCTTCGCTTACACCGACGCGGTGCAGAGGGCCGTTGGATACGTCGCTTCGCTAACCGGAGCTCGACCGAAAACCCCAGAGGAGTACCCAACGCGAAGCGTTGGGCCTTGACCGGTACTGTCAAGGTCTATCGCTCCACGATAGATAGGCCTGAAACTCTGCTTCAGGTGAGTTTGAGGGAGCGCGCGCATAAAATCCATGCGTACGCAGTAGACATGGTCCTCTGTGACGCCGCAGTATGAAACCGGCTCAAATATTCAACAAGGCTTTTGTTGAATATTTGAGCTGTGAGAAATGCGGGCTAACGTTGGGATTTTTTCCCAGCGGCAACATCAGCGGAAAACTGAGGTTGTGAATTCATGTGCCATGAATTCATTTTACAGCAAGTCCTCCGCTTCTGAAAAAAACATCAGAATAATTTGCGCAAATTCAGTGAATGTAGCGCTTATATAAGTGAACGAGCGTTTTATGGATCCAGTGCAGTGAATCTGACGAAAAAGGGATCTAATGTATCGGAAACACTTACTGATATGCTCGACAATTATAATCCTTTTATTGGCCGATCGGCTGAATGCACAAGACAATCCCAATAATCGACCCTGGTGGTTTGGCTTTGAAATGGGAATCGGACAACTCCGGCTTGCCCGCAATCAAACCTACAACGATTGGATAGGCATTCCCCTCGACCAGTTCGAGCGAAATAAAACGACTTTTGTCATGGGATTTACCGGAGGCTGTACACTTTATGGCAGAACACGCATCGGATTGGAACTGAGCGGTTGGCTTCTGGAGGGCGGGAATCTCCACGATGCAACGGTTGGGGAAGGTGTCAGCAATCTGTCTTTTGTGGTCGATGCCTTCCCCTCTTCAAAAGCGCCTCTTTTTTTCAGGGGAGGGATGGGAATCGCATTTTATGAGAACAACCATCTGGGACAATTGAACAGCAGCGGTTTCTCATGGAATGCCGGTTTCGGCTACGAATTCCGACTGAGAGAGAAATTGGGACTGGCACCGGTTTTGCGCTATTCCAGCGGCAGTCTCGGCGACGCCCAAAATAACGTCACGGTGCTTTCTACAGGAGAACGCTATTCGGTAATTCGCGAAACAGGCCGGCGCTATTCAGGAATCGAGTTTAAGATCGCTATAATCTACCACTTCGGGAAGCCAAAGGTCCGCTAGTGTGATGCTCCGGAAATAACTTCAACACTAGAAATATAATTACAGTGACAGTCACCATAACCTCGGAATTCATATAGTAAATTACATGCGGGAAAATTAACGTTCTGAATTCCGAGGTTATGGTGACTGTCACTGTAATTATCGGAGATAATGCCTTTCTCGACAGGCTAGGCATCCAATCCTAACGCTTTTTTTACCTGGATAAATTGGCCCAAATGATAGCTGTTGTGATCAGCTACCAGCAGAATCTGGCGTAAGTATGTCCTCCCTCCGCCGTGTGGAAGTTGCGACGTAAGATCCATTTTCCGGTTATTGGCCAGCCCTACCACCTCTTCGAGTTCCGCAAGAAATTTATCGATGGAGCTGTTCCATGAATTATCCGGAATATTGGAAGGATTCTCCGGCCAGTAGCCCTCCGGGAAAGACGGGGATTCCCAGTCTGGATCGAGTGTGTAGCGAAGGATATCCTCCTGGGCCAAACGCATGTGCTCCAATAGCTCCCATCCTGAATGATGCATTCCTGGAGGGCGAACGGTTCTATATTTGCGAGGTAGACTCAAAGTTCTTGAGTCGATCGCAATGTGCGCATGACCTCCCTCAAGCAACTCAACAAGATTTTTTCTCAAACGTTTTTGGTCCATGGATGTCTCCCAGATTCATGCGCCATTATGCGATAGTTATAGAGAAAGAAGCCCTGGTTCTTCGAAATTCTTATTCTGTCAGGCCGATTCCCTCTCTACTGATCCGGCGTATTATATAAACTTTTACGAAACTCAGGTTGCGATATTACTACAGGGATCTAGTCGGGGTTGATAGTAGCGGCACAGGTATTTTTTTATTGATCTGCAGTTAATGGCTTGACATTTTTAATTAATCGATTAATTTAATCATATGATTAACACAAAAAAAACCGATGCGGGATCTGAAGCCGCTCCGGATACTAGAACGCGCATCCTCGATGCTGCGGAACAGCTTTTCTCAACCAAAGGAATACAAGGAATCTCAGTGCGTACCATTCTATCGGAGGCGGGAATCAATGCCGCTCTGGCGCATTACCACTTCGGAAGCAGGGACGGATTGATACAACAGGTATTGCAGCGACGAATCGATCCGCTGAATCGCAAACGCCTTGAGTTGCTGGACGAGGCCCTTGCGTCCGCTGAAGCGGATAATCCCGAACTTTCAACCGTGCTTCGCGCATTTTTCACCCCGGTCGTCGATCTGCTGGAAGAACGTCCGGATTTTGCGCGCCTTCTGGGACAGCTTCATGTCGCGCCGGATCCGAAACTGCGGGAGTTTTTCATAAAACTTTTCGGTGAGGTCATCCGGCGTTTCGCAGACGCCGTTCGCAACGCACTGCCTCCAGGATTGCCGAGGCCGCAAAAAGCCTGCCGCGCACATTTCACATTGGGTGTCCTGATCCATACGCTTACAAATTACTCCGACCTTAAACTCATGGCGCGCGGTCGCTATTCGCCGCTGAAGCGGGAGGACCTTCTCGAGGAAATGGTTCGTTATTGCACAGCAGGTTTGGTGGCGCCTCTGCCGCCTTCTTCACAGGCAAACTGACTTCTATCCAGGTTGGAGGAAACCTGAAAAATGGATGTCATTCTTATCAACCAGCATAAGCGCCTTCCGAAAGAAGCAGGAGGCAAGGCTCGCGGCCTGCAACAGATTATAAAGGCCGGACTGCAGGTACCAACAGCCTGGGTAGTGCTGCCTGGAGCATCCAACGACTCCATCACCAGGCTTCAGGAAGATATTAAAAAACGTAACATTCATATTCTGGCCGCGCGAAGTTCCTCCGCGGAAGAGGATGCGGAACAGCACAGTTTCGCCGGGATCCATGAAAGCCTTCTAGCCTTAACCGTGGAACAGCTTCCGGAAGCGATAAAACAGGTATCCAGTTCCACTCTTTCGGAAAGGGCGACAGCTTATCGAAAGGAAATGGGACTCCCTCCCTCATCTGGTCCCTGCGCTGTTATTGTCCAGGAAATGATTGCGGGCGAATGCTCCGGTATTGCTTTCGGTGGAGGATCCGCCACAAAAACAGTATCCATTGAAGCCGTCGAAGGCCTGGGAAAGACCGCGGTGGATGGATTGGCGGTACCTGAAATGCTTTCCCTTTACCTCACCGACGGACGCTGGCGGATCCAGCAGCGTATGCGCCGTACGCAGCCTGTTGCTTTCCGGATCAGAGAAGGGCAAATGGTCCGGTTCGAAACGGAAGAAGATTGGCAGCACGCCTACGTACTGGATGAGTCTGTGGCTTCAAGGATAGCAGCGGATGCTTTTACACTCGAAACAACTGCCGGACAACCCCTTGACATTGAGTGGACCTGTACGGCCGACAATGTCTGGTACCTGCAGGCAAGGCCGCAGTCGCGGCCCCTTCACGATGCGCTCCCGGCCGGCGAAACCTGGACACGCATTAACGCGAGGGAGGTTTTGCCTGAAATTCCTTCGGCATTCAGCCGTTCTTTATTTGTCACGCCGTTCGATAAAGCGGAACGCAGAATTCTGCAAAGCTACGGTATTTCTGTCGATACATCCATACCTTTCACTACCTCTGTCTACGGCCGACCGGTTTTCAATGAACGCGTCTATACGCTAGCCGACCTGCTCGGTGTGGACCGCAAATTCATTCAGGCGGAATTCGGAGGGAATGATACTGCGGAATCCATTATCAAACCGCTGGATTTCCGTAAATTGCTTCGGCATCCCGTCATTATGATTCGGGCGATTTTAATATCTCTTCAGGTAGAACGGCAGGCCATTCGCTACCTGGACAGGCTTGAGAAATATTCAAAGGAAATAGAATCGATCGATATTAAGGCTGCGGATCATGAGAAACTGTTCGACGTCATTGAGTGGGCATCGGACGCGATTGTATATCCCTTTGTTTTTCATTCCGTCAGAATTGCGGGGCAGGCGGGCAATGCACAGTTTCACCTTCTGTGGCAACTGCAGGGCTTGAAGTTGGCCGAGATGTTTCCTTGGGCCGTTCTTTCTAAACTTGTAGCCGGCGGCGAACCATCCGTTTCCACTCGACAAATTGATGCACTGGTTTCTCTCGCCGAGACTTTTCATAACTGGCCCGGGCATTTGGAATTTGCAGGACAGATCAGCCCGGAACATGCCTTGGCCCAATACTGGCGGGATCGTCTCCCTGCCCTCGTCTGGGAACAAGTTGAAAATTGGCTTGAAAACTTCGGCCACCGGGGACCCTATGAAAGCGACCTCGCTCGCCCTCGCTACCGGGACGACCTGCGCGTTCTGGCCCGCGCACTCTTTCCGCTGATTTCACACGAAACTTTAGACCATGCCTCGTCCAGGCAAAAACAGCGTCAGGAGGAAGCCGATCGCACCTGGAATGAAATAAGCGCTTCTTGCGGCTTTATCAGAAGAAACTTGATGAAAGCAAGGCTGCAGGAGGTAAAAAAGCTGCTGGCGCTCAGGGAGTTGAACCGAAGCAATACTATGAAAACAACAGCTTCCTTGCGAAATATTCTCATGGAACTCGGGAGGCGGCTCCAACGGGATAATCGTCTTCGTTCACAGGACGATATATGGCATCTGTCTTTCAGGGAAATTAAACACGCTTTCAGAAATCCGGAATTGGACATTAAAATCACCGTTAAGAGAGAGCATTCGCGACTGGCCGCATGGCGTCGCATATCCATTCCAAACAGGTTCACCAGTGAAGATATTCTTTCACTGACATCCGATAATATCCAGGATCCCATACGGCAAACCGTATTTCGCGGCAACGGGATAAGTCCTGGAATTGTTGAAGGAAAGGCGGCAGTTTTACGGTCGCCTTCGGAGCATGCGTTCTTTCCATCGGGATCTATCCTCGTTGCACCGGCTACCGATCCGGCCTGGACCCCGATATTTGCACGGGCTTCAGGCATAGTCGTGGAAATAGGTGGGGCATTAAGCCATGCCGGGATCGTGGCCCGTGAATACGGCATCCCCTGTGTGGCGAATATCCCTGAGGTTACCCGTACTCTAAAGGACGGCGATCTGATCAGGCTGGATGGCGCATCCGGAGTGGTTACAAAGCTGGAGGACAATTAACTTGCATGCCTCACAAAATTCCTACTGCGGCGTCACCGCAGTGCCATGTTTAACCCTTGAGAAAAGTGGTTTCAACCAGCTTTCGACATTCGCAAGCCCCGCAGATCCCACTCATACCCTCTTTCCTGCCTTGGAAAGGACAGAGCAGTGAAGTTGTCCTGTAAGCTAATAGAGAGCAAAAAATATTGGATTTTGCCCATCTGTAGTAAAATCAGAACCAGAAATTCAATGAAAACGACATAAAGTATCTAATCGGAAACCAAATTACAGAATATGATTGGGAACGAAATCCTAAAAACAGTCACTCATTTTTCCTAACGACCTTCCGGTCTTCGTCAGGGGGACAAATGAAAAAAGCGCTTCTATTGCTCTTGGTAACAGTTGTGACGGCTGGCGTAGGTTTTACTATCCAGACAGTAGTGTCTGAAGCGCAGGTTGCAGAATCCCCAAAGCGCAATGTCATCTTCATCCTCAGTGATGACCATCGCTATGATTTCATGAGCTTCATTGGCAAGCCTTCTTTCCTTGAGACGCCAAACCTGGACCGATTAGCGCAAGGAGGCATGTACTTCCGAAACGCGTTTGTCAGTACTGCACTCTGTTCTCCAAGCCGGGCAACCATCCTCACCGGACAATATGCCCACCGGCACGGAGTGGTCGACAATCAACGCGATGTGCCTCCAGATACAAAATTCTTCCCAGTATTCATGCAGGATGCCGGCTATAAAACCGCCTTTATCGGCAAGTGGCACATGGGAGACGATAACGATTCACCACGTTCAGGTTTCGATCACTGGGTCAGTTTCAAAGGACAGGGTACCTATTTCGACCCCATACTTAATGTCAACGGCGTTCGTTCACAACATCAGGCGTACACGGCTGAAATCCTGACCGATTATTCACTGCAGTGGCTCCGGCAACAGAAAGACCAGCCATTTTTTTTATATCTTTCCCATAAGTCGGTGCATGCCATGTTTGAGCCGGATAAAGATGATCTGGGGCGATATGCTGAGGCGGAACTTGAATACCCGATTACCATGGCTGATACCGATGAAAATTATGCGGGACACCCACCCTGGGTGAGAGAGCAGCGAAACAGCTGGCACGGTGTTGATTATCTTTATCACGGCGCCATGGAACTCGATACTTTCTACCGGCGATATACGGAAACGCTGTACAGTCTCGACAAGAGTATCGGACGCCTTCTGGATTACCTGGAAAGCAGTGGCCTGGCTGAAAACACACTGGTCATCTACATGGGAGACAACGGCTTTTCATTTGGAGAACATGGCCTGATCGACAAGCGTCATATGTACGAAGAATCAATGCGGGTCCCAATGCTGGCCTATGCTCCCGGTTTGATAGAACCCGGTACCGTACTGAACAAAATGATACAGAATATTGATCTTGCGCCCACACTGCTGGAATTGGCCGGCGGGAAGTTTCCGGAGGGAACCATTGTTGACGGCAACTCCTTCCTTCCGCTGCTGAGAGGTGAACAAGTTCCGTGGCGGGATGAAGTGCTGTACGAATATTACTGGGAGTGGAATTTCCCGCAGACACCCACTACTCTTGGGCTGCGCTCTGAGCGCTATAAATATATTTTCTATCATGGTGTCTGGGGTGAGGATGAACTGTTTGACCTACAGGAAGATCCACTGGAACAACACAACCTTTTCTATAGCGAAGATCATCAATCGATAGTCAGGGAAATGAAGCAAAAGCTGTTCGACATGCTGGAAGCCACCGATGGCATGAACATTCCTTTGCGTATGCCCCAGGGATTTCGTGGCGGCGACAGGGGGCCAGGCGGCAGCTAAGCTTATAAACCAATCTCACATATCCAGGCAGCGCTTTGTGCACAGTATCAATGCGTATAAATAGCTTCACCGGCATAGGGACGTTACTTTGATTAGGAACCATTCCGATCATACGCAATGCTGACCGTAAATATATTTTTGCATTTCCGCAGTTCCCGATTACGCCCTGCACTTCCATTTAACTATTCCCGCAGTCAGCAGCCTAGAATTTCCCTTCCTCCACTCACTTCGCACGTATATAATTAATTCACGTTTCATCAAGATTTATCACACAGCACCAAAGCAGCCTTTCCCGGGAAGGGTTTATGTCCATTGTCGGAAAAACACTGGGGAATTTCGAGTGTACGGCTCTGCCAGATATTTGCCATTCCCGGCGAATCAGCGTTGACAAGGGTGATCAGAGAGGGGGGTTGCCATGCCGGTAAAGAAGTTGAAGGAGTTTTTAGATTCGAACGGCGTCAGATACACCATAATCAAACACTCAATAGCCTTCACGGCTCAGGAGATAGCAGCGCATACTCACATACACGGCAAGGAGTTGGCAAAGACAGTTATTTTAAAAACAGGCGATAAGATGTTAATGGCCGTGTTGCCGGCTTCATATCGGATTGACCTCAGCCTGTTATCACAGGCTGTGGCTTCTCCTATTGAGCTTGCTATGGAAAATGAGTTTCAGAGCAAGTTCCCCAACTGCGAGCTTGGTGCCATGCCACCGTTCGGGAACCTTTACGATATGGATGTATTTGTGGATGAATCCCTGAGCGAGGACGAGGAGATCGCTTTCAATGCCGGCACGCACAAGGAGTTAGTGAGGCTTGCCTATAAGGACTTCGAGCGACTGGTAAAGCCTGCAAAGGCGAATTTCGCAATGAAGGCATAGGGACGGGCCCCCACCCAAGTATAATGGATATTTTAGATTGACAGATTGTTGCGTCGGGTATTGTGCCAGGGAATCGTACCACACGATTTTTAGTGAGGAGTGGATTCGGAAAAGCTAATCCGCTTTCGTGTTTCATATTGGCTCTGTGAAACAATGATTTCACATGCCTTAACGCCTATACATCCATTCGACCTTTTTGCCTGAATCAGCGGGTAGAATTTCCCTTCCTCCATCCGCATAATCCCCCCTATAATTATCCTATATGTTACCAAGGAATTTAGATCATTGAAGCACGGTACTTTTAGCCCCAGGACTGCATGTCCAAGATCGCTACAAAGAGGAGCTACGGACAATGACGCCTCATTGCAAAAACGCTTTATTTGATAGAATGGGATCGGTACTCCTATTAACCGCCATTTTGGTTTTGATTTATCCGAATCATGCAGCCGCACTATCAGAATCCGAAGTTCTTCGGCATCCGGAAATGGAAAAGGAGATTCATGGCTTTTGGCAGGCAGCTGAATATTACATGGCGCTGCCGCCACGCGAACTGCAGCAGTCTATCAAATCCATTTCATTTTACGCCGGCAACATAGTGGAATGGGAATATGTCCATGAAGGGAAAATGCGCAAAACAAGAGGTCGATATGGAATCTACTCCTTTTCGGAAGATCAAAGGCTTTCGCGGCGATCTCTCCATCTTGTTGCCGTCCCGGTGGACTCTCCGGATCCGCTAGATACTGCCCACAAGCTGCTGGATTTGTCTGATCTTGAGCTTGATTTTGACGCGCGCTTTTTACAAAGCTGGGGCAAGCTTCTCAAAGCTATCGGGCCGGACGGCAAACGGCTCCTGTTTATCAAGGCTGCAAACTGATATTAAAATTCAAAGAAATCGCTTATTAAACAAATACCCTACATTCAATATAATGGTTGAAATTTTGTTATATCTGTAATTATAATTATCATATTCATCTTGGTTTTCATTAGAAAAGTGCAAAGGGGGATCTATGAACGATGCCTTGAAGCAACGGATTCTAGATGCTCATAGGAAAATGATTCCGGCGCTGAAATCAAGGAAAAGAATGTATCGCGTTTGGTTCCGTCTGAATGGCAAGGATGAGCACTTGGAAAAATTTCTTATTGAAGCCCTCGATGAAAAAGACGCGGAAGAACAATGTAAACGGCGGATCGAATCCATGGGGGTTCATTGCGATATCAACATCCGCCATGTCGCGCGAGGGTGATGAAGGCAATCCTTATTATGCCTATCATGTTGCTGATCGGTTGGCAGTATCGCTTGATATGTTAGGGTTTGGGCAATGATTGTAGATCGTCGGCAACAGTTGGACCTTAAAGCATTCAAAATAAGATTATTTTGAGACGCGTTGATTCCCAGTTCCCAGAAAACACCTTATACTTCCATATAACAAAATTACTAAAAGGCAAATTAGAGCACTGACATGATCAAGAATCGCGCTGTGTTTCTTGATCTCAACGGCACGATTGTGATGCCGATGAAACAGGAAACTCTTGAGGAGATGTGCCTGATTGCCGGAGCAGATGCAGCAATCCAGAAACTCCTGTCAGCGGGCTTTGTCTGTCCCGTAGTTACTGTTCAAGCAAGAATTGAGAAAGGTCTTTTCACCGAGCGAGAGTTCCGTGTATGGTTTGCAGAATTTTTTCAGAAACATCATATTAACGTTAAGGGACCATACATCTGCCCTCATCGGTTCGATCATCCTTGCTCGTGCAAGAAACCGAACCTACTGCTTTATGAACAAGCTGCCAAAGAGCTTCAACTCACTCTCTGTGAATCATATGTAATCGGCGACAGTCCAGAAGACATTGACGCAGCTATCGGATTCGGAGGAATCGGATGTCTTGTTAGAACCGGATGGGCAGCAGAAAATAGTGTTGTTAAGGAAGTGCAGTCAAAAGCCCATTTCATTGGACCGTCGATTGTTGAGGCTGCAGACTGGATTCTTGCCAGGGAAGCAGAGTAGTCGTTGACTTTGAAAGTAAGGGGCAACCTGCAGCGCCTACATGAACTCCCGTGCCGGTCTTAGGTCAAGGCTGTAGTACTTTTTTATATTCCAACAGGGATTGTACGGTGTCTCGCATATTGGTAGGTTTTCCAACCACAAGACAATCGGTCCTCTTGTAGTATTCAAGACATGTGCCGCAGGATAGAATTTCACTGCCCTGTGACTGGAACAGGGACATCAGATCCTGCATGGATGATCCTTCTGTCGTCAGAAAGATCCCCGTACTCATGCAGATGATGCGCGCAGGAACGGATCCCGATTCCAGGAGTTGGGTAAGGAAAGCACGCAGCAACTTCTCTCCCAGATCCGGCTCCCCATCTCCAAGCATGGAAGATTTAATCAGCAGTAACAACGAACTGTCGACGGCCATTTTCTTTCTCCTTTGTATCGTCGCACAAGGCGGCACCAAGCGCGGCGACGATTCGTGGATTATCCGGCAAATACAGCGTCCTGCCCAAAGCGGCTTCCAGCTGCCTGCGCAGGCAGGGATTGTCCGCCCCGCCACCAGCAAACATTATAGTATCTTCCAATTGCAGGCCTTTCATGAGGGCAAGCGTACGCGTCGCTATGGACTCATGGATTCCCAGGGCAATCGCTTCACGCGATGCGCCCCGGGCTACCAGAGATATTACTTCGGATTCGGCAAAAACAGTGCACATGCTGTTCAGTTTCTCTGCACGGGTTGCAGAAAGCGCAGCTTGGGTGAAGTGCTCGTAAGTAAACGACAGGGCCGCAGCCATAACTTCCAGGAAACGGCCGGTTCCTGCAGCGCAGCGGTCGTTCATAAGGAACTTGTCGAGCTTGCCGCAGCCATCAAGCGTTACAACTTTAGTATCTTGACCTCCTATATCCAGTACCGTCCTGCACTCTTCCAACAAAAACCGGGCTCCTGAAGCCACGGCCTTGATTTCGCTTACGACATTGCAGGGGCATCTTTGGGAAAACAGGCGTCGTCCGTACCCCGTAGCTGTGATTGCATGGTAATCCACTCCGTCGAGCAGCTTGCGGCATACTGCAATCGGATCGAATGTTGTATCCGCAACCTCGGCTTTCAGAATGCTCCCGTTTTCAAACAGCACCAGCTTGATGGAGCGTGATCCAATATCGATTCCCGCCCGTATCGCCATCAGCCCTGCAACCTTTCAACAAAAGCTTCCACACGGGTTCGAATCTGCTCTGTATCTTCCTGGCTATAGTCTGTATCCACACGGAGTACCGGGATACCGTCCTTCTCCAGGTCGCGTTCAACAGGATTGGATTCTATCTGGTAGGGGCTGCAGAACTGAATATTATATTGAATCACACCGTCCGCATTGTACTCCCGGACCATTTCCTGTATATGCTCCAGGCGAGAGGGATTGGGCGTAAACACAGCGCAGTCGATTTTAAAATAACGGTCGACGATATTTTCGATCAAAGCATCCACGCTATCTCCTTCGCTACTCGTAAGATGCCGGGTGCCGCGCTCTCCAACGCAGGACTCCTCACCCACAATCACAGCTCCGGAATTTTCTATAATTGCCGGCAGCTTCCAGTTGGGCACCGCCATCGGGCAACCCGAAACAAGGATACGCGAGGCCCCTTTGTTCGATGAACCCTCTCCCTTTTCAATTCGGATCTCAAGCTCATCGCAGATTTCATTCACGGACTTTGTAAAACGCTCCGGATCGTCGTAGAAAAACACCTGGTTGGCCAGCAGTGCATCGAGTCCTGAAATAGGAGCGGGATCTGCGGCACGCAGCTTTGCGAGGCGATGCATAGCGCTTCGCTTGGCATTGACGATTTCGATCGCCTTTTTCAAAGCTTCTTTTTCAATTTTCCGTCCCGACACTTCTTCGACTATCGTCGCAAAGCGTTTATATTCCTGCCGCAGAAGCTCCCTGCCGATGTCGCTTTTCACCTGGGGAAGATCTATTACGTACATGTCGTTTACCAGATCCCGAAAGATCTCATACGATTTTTTCTTTCCGTCGCAGGTATTTTCACCCACCACAACATCGGATGCAGCGAGATAGGGACAGACTTTAGCGAGTGCAAATCCGAAAGCACCCTTGATCAGCGAGCAGGTATTGCGCGGTAGTAGTTTTTCAGCTTCGTCAGGTGCGAATTCGGCTCCGGCGCACAGTCCGACAAGTATTCCATGGACCGCCAGTACCAACTCTTCCGGTACAAAAACACAGAAAGACCCGAACACTTTCCTACCGTCCGTTCTCGCATCCATCAGTTCCTTGATACGCAATCCGTGAACTTCACTCATAACGAAGTCGAAATATTTCATTCCCTCTGGCCGACCCGACTGCCGCAGGAAGGTTTTCTCATACATGGATCCCAAAACGCCGAGCAGGGCGTCATGCGCTTTGAGATCCAGCCCCAAATCCATCCACATTTGAGTGTAATCTTCAGCCATGCCTAAACTCCTTACTTATTGGAAACATCCATATTACATAAAATATGAAAAGCATCAGGACCACGGTATTTCTCCCCATAGAGGAATCATCCCCCTCAAAATTAAACAGGATTTTCCGATTTGTCAAACAGGATTATACGATAAATGAAACTCTTATAATCTCGAATCCCCAGCGGATTCAAATTGCAGAAATTCAAATAGGGCACGGCATAGCGGCGACATTGCCCGTCCCCTGTCGCGTATCAGAAAAAAGCTTCTTTGAAGAGAAATTTTATTCAAAGGTACAATCTTCAAACTGCCGGACTCTATTTCAGCGGCTACAGCCCTGCAGGAAAGTATCGAAACGCCCAACCCTTTACTAACTCCTTCTTTTACAGCCGTGGAACTGCCCAATTGGGAAACAACCCGAAAACCTTTAAACTCTTCGTCAGACTCCCTCGCGAGCTGTTGCTGGATGATTTGACGCGTTCCCGAACCGGATTCGCGCTCAATAAAGGGTTCTTCGCTAAGCTCCCTCAGGGATATCGCACGTCGTCCCGCCCACTTGTGGGACGGGTGAACCACAAGTGCCAGTTCATCCCGCCAGAGTTCCAGGCTCGCC
>Ga0209536_100002576_pt1 | contig 29579 bp, 26 predicted proteins | sample DeeMarSeWOR28_12_FD_187461 | JGI IMG/M metagenome (GOLD analysis project Ga0209536, IMG submission 187461) | Marine sediment microbial communities from White Oak River estuary, North Carolina - WOR-2-8_12 (SPAdes) (version 2) | ecosystem: Environmental > Aquatic > Marine > Intertidal zone >...
ACATTCATCTGGTAATCCCTTTCGTTTTTCCCAGATTATGTCAGATGTCTTTATATGGCGCTACCCTATTTTAACATGCGCGCGAGAATTTTTTAGAATCCGTATAACTCAGTTAGCACGAACAAATCCTCTTGCAAAACATTTACGAAGCCCGGCAGGTCACAAAAAAAACATTAGATAAATAACGCCCTGGCAGGTTCATCACCATGCCTGCTCCTGGATCAGTAATCGAACGTCCAAAGGTATGCCTTTTTTCTCGTCGCGTACAAGCAGCATGGCCCCACTGGGACATTGTCCTTCACACACACCACACCCCATACAGGCATCCCAATTAATAACGGCTGTGTCATTTACCTCTATAGCCCCGAAGGGGCAAGCATCCTCACATATCTTGCACGCTGTACAGACACTATTGTCTACTTGAGCTACATAACCCGATGAAGCGACCTGTGGCACACCATATTTGACCATCGCTTCAATTCCACCACAGCAGCACTTGCAGCAGTTGCAGATGGAGTAGAAGCGATCCAAGCAAGCATCTTTGAACCAGGCAGAATGCACGTGTCCACGTTCATGTTCGGCCTCAAGCAGTTCAAGGGCTTCTGCCTGGCTGAGTCGGCGGCTCGTCTGAGGATGATGCTCCAAACAGAAATCCACAAAAGGTTGGCCAACGACCATGCATACCTGGATAGGTTCACATGGATTATCGCGAGCCCGACGGCATGCACACTGAATAACTGCTACATCAGGTGGTCCCTTTAGCACTAAATTCCGAGCCACAGGATAAGGAATGATCTGCTCAAGGTCCTTTAGGGGAATTTCTTTGTTGATGGTGACAATATTCTTTGCCTGCTCGTGTGTCAGCACCTTGCCGTGATAGCGATTGGCCAGCCAACTTTTGCCTCGGGGCCCCAGCCGTGGTAGGATGTGGTTGATGAGAAGGTTGATGTATTGCTTTGTCCAGCGACCATAGACGTAGCCGTGCAATGCTTTGAGATTGAAGAGTCGTCGCAGGCCGGCCTCACACATCATTTTCCAGGTCGAGGTGCGAAGAAGTCGCCCTCGCTCACCAAGCAGCCATAAAGCTATCACTGTTATGAGGAGTATTGAGACAATAATGAGTATGACTGTGCCTAACATTCTATGTCCATTGCTGATTGCAAATGTTTCGATCCTTCATATTCTATCCTAACTAATGATTATTAAGGGATCGTAACAGATTGTCTTTTCGCAGACGCTCAATAATTCCGGTTGAAGAACTGCTTCGGTCCATAGTGTAAATGTGTAATCCGGGCACCCCTGCTCGAAGTAAATCCTTACATTGGTCTGCCGCGAATTCAATGCCGAAATCCAGGAGTGCTTGCTTGTCGTCGGCGGGTAACGATTCTATTCCCTGGCGTACCTGGTCGGTGATTGTGGCGCCACACAAGCCGGCTAACATTTCCATCATTTTGACGCTGTATATAGGCATCAAGCCCGGGATGATGTGGACGTCTATGCCGGCCGCTCTGCAGCGTTCGGTGAAGTCGAAGAAATAGCGGTTATCATAGAAGTAATTGCTAATGATGTAATCGGCGCCATTATCCACTTTGAGCTTAAGATACTCGATGTCCTTTTCCTTGTTCTCGGCTTCGATGTGCCCTTCCGGGTAGCCGGCTACTCCTATACAAAAGTCGTATCGCGGCTGGATGAAGGCCATCAGGTCCGATGCATGAGGCAGACATTGCGGGTGCGGCACAAAGTCTTCCTGGTCGTGGGGTATGTCTCCACGCACCACCAGAATGTTTTCGATCCCTAACGCCTGGTAGCTATCCAAAACCGATATGATATCTTCCGGCCCCAATCCATAACCGGCGAAATAGGCTATTACCTCCTGGCCTTTTTCCTTTATGAGCTTTTCTATGAGTTGGCGAGAGCCTTCACGAGTGGAACCGCCCGCTCCGAAGGTAACAGAAACGAAGTCAGGTCTCAGGGCGGTCAATTCATCTATTGTACCGTCAATTTTTTCGGCGGCTTTTTCAGACCTGGGCGGAAATAATTCAAAAGAAATTGTCGGTCTTTGGCCGGAAGTCCAAAAATCAGTCACTTTCATTGGAATCGTCTCCTTATTAAAACTACATTTCGTAATTGTATCAGACATCACCCATATCAAAAGCCTTGCTACACAACTACGCGCTCCAATTCCATGATAATATCAGAATCTTACTCGAATCGCAACAATCAACAATACATCAAAACAGTTAAAACTCAATCTGCACAAACCTCAGAAGATGTATCGATTTTACGTCGCTCTATCATAGCGCGGATACCTGCCAGCGGCAGTGAAGCACTTGCAAGGTAATTGGGCAATCTGTGTTTTTCACCGAACAGCCATTCGCATGCACTATTCTCTTTAAAGTCTGTCACTATATCAATGACCGTTTGGTCTGCAAGTTTGGGATCTACGAGATCCAGCGTGTAAACGAACCAGCCGGTTGGTGTGGCCCAATAAGCGCCATTTTGATACGTGTCTTGAGCGGCAACACACGTTTCCCAATAAACGCCAGCAGGCAGATGCCTAATCTGACCTTTTTGTACTATCTGTAAGTAGTTATCCCGAAAATACTTTGCTATTGCCCTTGATTGGCCTTCATCGGCAATTCCAAGATAAACCGCGAAGGCAGAGCCCCAGATATGATGCTCTTTACAGCGAATAGTAGCCGCTCTAAACAGGCCGGTTTGCGAATCCCAGAGAATTTTTCGAATGCTTTTGGCTGTGACATTGGCCTCGTGAATCCATATCTTTGCTTCGTCTTTGCGACCGACTACATTCAACAAATCGGACAATCTCCGGCTCGCTTCCACATATAAAAGCGAACAAAAGAGAACGTCGCCCTGCATACGAACTGTATCGGTAAAGCCATAGGGACAACGATCCCAATCATCATCCTTAATGTGAACCAGCCTTGTCTCGGGATTGAGCGGAACGGCGTTCATTGTCCTGACAAGGTCATCGATAATCTGGCCAAGGAATTCTGAGTCCTTTGTTTTCCGGTATGTGTGCCAGGCTACTGCGATGGTGAATTGCGATCCATCTGCTACCGGATTAGCACCCATCGTTCCGAAGCCGGGTTTGTATATAGGACGTCCGTCGAATGCCACGCAATCCACTCCGGCGCCATCGGCCCTGATGCTGCGGACAAAAATCCTGCACGCTTGGAGCAATTCCTTTTCAGAATACGAATCAAGCGATCCTTCAAGCGTATAGGCAAAGTCTCGCAGCCAGAACGCTTCATAGCCTATTCCAACCTGTGGCGGAAACGCTGAGGTGCCGTCTTTCATTTTACGCTCGCTGGCACGGATGAGACGGTGAGATTCGCTTTCGAGCCAGTCAATCTCCTCGGACAATTTCGCTGAATCGGCATGAACTTTAGGAATTACTGCCACCAACATAAAAGTAACAATGGGATGAAATGAAACAAAGTTCTTGAACATTCAGGCTTCTCCCACTATCTTCCAATAGTATAAATTTTCTTTGTTATCAGATACAATACTACTCGATGGATTCATTATTGTATACCGGAATCTAAATTTGTGCCTGACAATGGTCAAGGCAAAATCGGTGGTTTAGCCTTTACTTTGTGCGGCATGTGAGGGAACCGAAAATGAATATCAGAACAAATTGTCTAATTACAGTGCTGATCCTGTCAGTATTGCCGACATTGGTACTATGCGGCGAAATTGAAACACTATTGATTATAGAACCGGGTAAAGGAAATCCGCGTAATTCCGAAGGGGATATAATCGAGTTAAAGGACGGGCGATTGTGCCTTGTTTATACGCGTTTTACAGGCGGCAGCGGCGATCATGCAGCAGCCGACCTTGCCATGCGTATATCCGGCGATGGCGGCAAGAGTTGGTGCGACGATGTGATTGTTGTCCATCGCCCTGGTGGGCTGAATGTAATGTCTGTTTCGCTTCTGCGTCTGGCAAACGAACAGATTGCTCTTTTCTACCTGCGCAAAACCTCAAAGGAGGATTGCCGTCCCCTTATGTGCATTTCAGCAGATGAAGCTGCCACTTGGAGCGAACCCACTGTATGTATTACCGACAAAGTCGGATATTACGTTTTGAACAATGACCGTGCCGTTCAGTTACGAAGTGGCCGAATAATCTTGCCGGTGGCCTGGCATCAGGGCCCCGGCCAGCCCCGGGATACGGCTGGTGTGATTATGTGTTATCTGTCCGACGATAACGGCAAGACCTTCAGGCGCAGCAAGGACTCATTTAAAGGATATACGCCCAATGGACGGCGTATTACAGTTCAGGAGCCGGGAGTAATTGAGCTGAAAGATGGGCGGCTGATGATGTTTATGCGAACTAATGCGGCAAGTCAATACATCTCGTACTCGCAGGATGACAGCGAAACATGGACGAAAGCCCAACCGTCACAGCTTATTTCACCCCTGAGTCCCGCCTCCATCAAACGTATCCCCTGGTCAGGTGATTTACTTTGTATATGGAACGATCATTCAGGAATACATAACTACCCAAAAGGACATCGAACGCCGCTATGTCTGGCAATTAGTAAAGATGAGGGTAAGACGTGGAGTAAATCCGAAATCATTGAGGATAATCCCGATGGATGGTATTGCTATACGGCAATCTCATTCGTGAAAAATCAGGTGCTACTATCATATTGTGCGGGCGACAAGAAGATTGGTGGTTTGAATCGACTAAAAATTCTTGCACTATCACAAAATTGGTTGACTTCTTTATCGCTTGAGTAGAAATTATTTTATCACCCTACTCTTTCCTCTTCATCAGTTTTTGCACTCATTTCCATAGCTGTTCTAAGGATTTCAGTAATATAATAAATCACAAAGCAACAGTATTTCTTACTATATTTAGTAAAAAACTGGTAAAAATGCTTGCAGTTCTCAATAAACTGCGGCATAATCTCCCCGAATTAGTCAATATGATTATTCACATTAAGTGAAAAAGGGATTATGAAAACAACAAAAGCCGCAGACATTATGACAACGAATGTAATTACGGCAAAGAAAAACATGGTTTTGACGGACGTAATAGCTCTTCTTCTCCGATGGCATATCAGCGCCATGCCTGTTGTTGACGAAGATGATAGAATGATCGGCATAGTCAGCGAGATTGACCTGGTAAATTTGACTTTTGATGGAAATGCCGCAGACACAACAGTAGAGGAAGTTATGGTAACAGATATAGTATCCTTCGGCCCGGATGCGCAATTAGCCGATTTGGTTCAGTCGTTTTCAAAAAATCATCTTCGCCGAGTGCCGATCATAGACAAAGGGAAAGTAGTCGGGATTGTGAGCCGTCGCGACATTCTTCGAGAAATGCTCCGCAGATATAATTAATATTGACGATTCAGGTCTTACCCACACGCATTTGACATCTGTCCGCATCTTAGGTTTGGATTCACTCCCCTTTAATGGTTCGTAGTTGTTTATACAGATAGGTAAAATTGATGACAATAAAAAAATTAGACAAGGCCGCGTTGGACAAATGGATTAGCGCATGTATAGAGAACCAACAGGTATTTGGCGTACAGGCCAGGGATGACCGTTTTGTCTTTGCGCCGTTGGAGAACGCCGAGGACTTGCGTTTGGACTATGATGTGACTATCCTGCCCCCCAAGAAATACTTCCTGCCCCCGCGAGAAACATTGCTCAAGTTCGACCGCAAGGAAGGATTCGAGAGCATATTCGATGATAAGCCATTTGTATTGTTTGGTGTTCACCCTTACGATATGATTGCGATTTCACAGACTGACAAATTGTTCAGCGAAGACCATCACGACACTCATTATTTTGAACGCCGGCAAAATGCTACGATAGTCGCCTGCGACGTACAAAATGCGTCAAAGGATGTTTTTGCAGGCTGTATGGGTACGGCAACAGTCGGCGACGGTTTTGACATCCTCATAACGAAGATCGAATCAGACTATCTAGTCGATATCCGCACTGAGAAAGGTCAGGCACTTGCAGAAACCATTAAGGATGCCGAGGATGCCGATGAAATGAGTGTTAAGCTCAGGAAATTAGTCTGGGCGGATAATACCGAACTGCTCCAGAAACATAAACTTCATATCCGCCCCGATGTCCTGCCGAGGCTGCTGGATCGTTCCATGGAACACCCGGTTTGGGAAGAGAAGTCTCAGCGTTGCTTTTCCTGCGGATCATGCAATCTTGTCTGTCCGACATGCTACTGCTTCGACGTACAGGACGATGTCGAGTGGAACTTGCAGAAAGGTCGCCGCTATAGAGCCTGGGATGGCTGCCTTCTTTCTGAATTCGCCGCTGTGGCCGGTGGTCACAATTTCAGACGAAATCGTGCCGACCGATACCGCCACCGCTACTATCGAAAAGGTAAATACGTATCGGAAAAGATCGGGGAAGTTGCTTGTGTCGGGTGTGGACGATGTATTACGGCGTGTACGGCAAAAATTGCCAATCCGGTCGAAGTTTACAACAAGCTTGTGGATGAAGGGAAATAACGCAGATGTGTACATGCGATTCTAAAAAGGATATCTACTTTCCATTGCCGGCAACGGTAAGCAAGGTAGAACCAATGACGAAATTAGAAACTTTCTTCTCGTGTAGGCTCGACTCAGGCGAGGAACTCGGGCATATGCCGGGACAATTCGTGGAAGTCTCGATTCCCGGCATCGGCGAGGCGCCTATTTCAGTATCTTCATCACCGACGCGAAGAGGTTCTTTTGAGATGGTCATTCGAAAAGTCGGTAACGTCTCGAAAGCCTTGCATGAACTGGTTGCCGGAGACAAGATTTTTGTTCGCGGCCCATTTGGAACATCGTTTCCGGTAGATGGAGCGATGAAGGGAAAAGACGTTATTTTTATCTGTGGCGGCATTGGATTGGTTCCCGTTCGTTCGGCAATCCAGTATGTACTGGACAACCGCGGTGATTACGGGCGTGTAATCATTCTTTTCGGAGCAAAAACTCCGCGCGACCGGCTTTTTGTCGAAGAACTCGATAAGTGGCGGCATGACAAGAACGTGACACTGCTCCAGACCGTTGACCGACGGGACGAAAGCTGGTATGGGGCGGAGGGCGTGATTACGACGCTGTTGCCGCTGGTGAAGATAGACAAGGATAATACCGTAGCCATCATTTGCGGCCCGCCAATCATGTATAAGTTCGTGGTTGTTGTATTGCTGGAGGCAGGTCTGAACGAAAACCAGATATACCTTTCGCTGGAACGGCATATGAAGTGCGGCGTCGGGAAATGTGGTCACTGTCAGATCAGCAATATTTACGTATGTCAGGATGGACCTGTATTCAAATTTTCCGACATTACAGATATCGAGGAGGCATTATAATGTCCAAATTGAAAGTGGCATTGTTTGATTTCGCCTGTTGCGAAGGCTGCCAGCTACAAATTTACAACCTGGAGGAGGAAATCCTCGATTTGCTCGAACTTATCCAGCCGGTCGAGTGGCGGGAAGCCATGTCCGATCAGAGCGATGATTATGACGTGGCGATTATCGAAGGTTCGATTACACGCAAAGAGGATGAACAACGCATCAAGGCGATTCGCGAGAAGGCAAAGATACTCATTGCCCTAGGCTCGTGCGCTACGACCGGAGGAGTTAATAAACTCAAGAACAATTTCGAGATGCAGGATGTCAGGGAATGTGTTTATGGGAAAGATGCTAATATGAAGCATCTCGACACGTATCCGACAAAGGCCGTGAACGAAGTTGTCAAAGTAAACTATATGATTCACGGATGTCCGACGAGTATAAAAGAATTCTCGAATATCGTACGCTGTCTGGCGCTGGGTAAAGAACCAAACATTCCCAATTACCCCGTTTGCGTTGAGTGCAAGATGAATGAGAATGTCTGCCGCTTCGAATATGACGAAATTTGCCTTGGTCCGATTACCCGGGCCGGTTGCGATGCGAAGTGCCCGTCGAGCGGGATGTGGTGTTTCGGCTGCAGGGGATTCGTTGATAAACCAAATGTAAATGCCGCCAAGGACGTGATGGCCGAATATGGAAAGACGCTCGATGACCTGCGCGGCAAGATGTTGCTTTTCGGAAGTAAACAGGAGTTCTGATGTCTAAAACTGTTAATGTAAGCGTTAATCACGTAACACGAGTCGAGGGGCATGGAAATATCCGGCTTCGGGCGAGTGATGGTAAAGTAGAGCACGTCGCTTGGCAGATACCGGAAGCCCCCCGCTTCTTCGAGGCAATGGTGCGAGGGCGAAGCTTCGAAGATATTCAGACCATCGTCAGTCGTATTTGTGGTATTTGTTCGGTGACTCACTCGCTGGCTGCCATCAAGGGCATCGAAGATGCAATGGGTATTGAGGTCTCCGTGCAAACAGATAAGCTGCGCATTCTCTGCCATTACGGCGAGCAGATGGAAAGCCACAGCCTGCACGTCGGGTACCTTGTGGCCCCGGACCTGCTGGGCCAGAAGTCGGTTATTCCACTGGCCGAATCGCACCCGCATGTAGTCAAGACTGTAATTCGTCTTCATCGCCTCGGCAATATATGGATGGAAATCATCGGCGGGCGAATGACGCATCCGATTACATTGAAGCCCGGAGGCTTTACAACTATTCCCTCAGAGAAGAAACTCCGCGAGCTTAAAAAAGTAATCGAAGATGCTGTTCCGGACTTGAAGATACTCATCGAGGTAGTGCTGAGCCTTGCAGACAAACTGCCCAACTTTGAACGAGATACGGAATATATCGCTCTGAAACACCCGGATTATTACACATTCTACCACGGCGATATCGCCAGCACGGACACAGACGAACAGGTGCCAGTACAGGAATTCGAGCGTGTGGTCAATGAATATGTTTCGCCCCAATCGACGGCCAAGTGGTGCAAATGGCACCGTGATTCTTATGCCGTTGGTTCGTTGGCCCGGTTCAATCTGAACGCCGAGCAGCTTTTGCCAATGGCCGTCGATACAGCCAAGCAATTCGGCCTGAAAAAAGGTGCATGTAACCCGTACCTTAACAATGTAGCACAGGTTGTCGAATGCGCCCAGGTCGCCGAGCATAGTCTGCAGCTAATCGATGAACTGCTTACAAAAGGATTGAAAGCCGAAAAGGTGAAAGTCGAGCCGAAAGCCGGCGAGGGTGCCGGATGCGTCGAGGCGCCGCGCGGCATTCTCTTCCATCGCTACCAGTTCGATAAGAATGGACTTTGCACTAAAGCGAACATCTGCATACCTACCGGGCAGAATCACGCGAATATCCAAAAGGACTTCGAGGCCTTTGCGCCGCAGATTATAGATCGAGACCATGACGAAATTCGCCTGCTTCTGGAAATGCTGGTTCGTTCGTATGATCCGTGTATCTCATGTTCGACTCACTTTCTGAACGTCGAGTTTGTATAAACTGATTGTGTTCTAATGAAGCCGACACGCATCATCTGTCTTGGTAATCCTCTGATGCGGGATGAAGGGATTGGAATCCGCCTGGCTTTAGAGCTGTCGTTTCATCTTGCAGGCAATCCCGACGTCGAAGTTCTGGATCTCGGAACAGGTGGGCTTGCCATAATGCATGCCATCGCAGGATGGAAGAAAATTATCTTTGTCGATTGTGCTATTATGGGGCAAGCGCCCGGCACAATGCTTCGTTTTACGCCTCAGCAGGTTAATTCGAAAAAAATTCGTATGCGTTACTCCCTGCACGAAGGTGATTTGCTAAATACACTCGAGTTGTCACAACGTCTGGGGCAATGCCCTGACGAGGTTGTTATCTTCGGCATCGAGCCGAAGGAGATTGCTAATGGCGAAGGTCTGACAGACGAACTTCAAAACAATATCAGGCAATACGTTCAAACCATACTGCAGGAAACAGGCATTTCAACTTAGCAGCATTACGGCAAAAACTTTTTCGTCGCTTTGAGTTTCTCTGGTAAATAGTTCTCGATCACGTAGTTCAAATCATGTACTGCAAAGGCCTGTTGCTCTGCCCTGACGCCCATTTCGAGCAACTGCTTTATCGAATCCTGCCATGGCTTGTAATGCTGCACAAAAGGATCGTTCTTCAGGGCATCTTTGGCCCGTTTGATATCTACGTCTTTAAGTGGGTGCGTGGGCAGCTTGTAGTCGATGATGTCCTGCGGTGTAACGCCGAGAAACGTTGCTTTGGGCACACAGAAGTAGCGGTTTATGTGGGCGGCGTTTCCCGAGCCGACCTTCAGCGTGCGATAGATATTGAACATGCCGTAGGGATCGCAGTCCACGAAGGCATAAACAGGCAGCTTTAACTCGTCGGAGAGCCGCCTGATAAAACGCCGGCATGCACGCGTGGGCACGCCGCCCATTGAGACGAGTATGCAATTGGCCTTACGCCAGTAATTGTGCTTGACGAGGCGCTGGAACATGCCCGCGGTTTCGATGGCCAGCACGAATTTGGCTTTCGTTTCGAACTTCAGATGCTCAACGGAAATCGGAATCGAATATGCTCCCGAGCCGAATTTCGTGCAGTCGATGAGCAGCTTTTTTTTAGTTTCCGAATCCCGGTCTATAACGATGAGCTTGCCGGCGACCTCACCGCCCTTCTCTTCTGGTATGAAACCGAGCTGCTCACGGTTGACCTGAAACAGTGCTTCGATATCGTCTATGACCGTGTCCGACTCAGGCTGCTCATCGAAGCGTGCATCTTCCCAGTTTTTCGATACATAGTAAGCCTCTCGTTTGGTCATTATCTCATCGTCTTCGACTAATGTCTTGGCCTGGGACATCATCCGCAAAGTCTGGGCAAAAGTCTTTACCGTGCCGACCGTGAGCGTTCGGACCTTCTTTTTGCCCTTGAGCTGGAAAAAACCCTGCTTCGGATGATAAGTCACATTGCTCAAACTTCGCAGGGGGAACGCTAATGTGGGTTTGGACTTTCGCTGAATTTTAGTGCGGACCGATGCCGCGGTATCTTTAATCTGCTTGTCAAGCATGCTCATGAACGGCTCCTTTCAAGGACGTCTGTCAATTGCTTTACTAAGGTTGTCTCCTGTCGCTCGGATAGTTCCAGTATTTCCCGCAGCGCTATGGCGATGTGTGGAATGTACTGCTGGATGTAATCCTTTTTGCGTTGGGATTCGGCCGCTTTGCGCCGACGACGAATAAATACCGACAACCGCCGGCCGCATTCCTGCAAAGCAAGCCTCACCTCTTTGATGATCTCGGGATAATGTGCCACGGCCTCTTTACTTTCCGATGTAAATGGAACCCATACCGAGGCCATGTGAATAACTATAATAAGAGGTCCGGACGGCAACGCGCCGGCAGACTGTGACAGTGCATAATTTCGCCAGGCAGTATTGAGAACCGATTTTGTCATCGCACAGGCCGACTGCTGATAGAGCAATGGCACTCGATTAGCGTATCGCAGCAGCCGGGCAAGCCCTTCAGCCGGCAGGGAACCGCCATACGCAAGCCCGGCTTCTATCTGGAAAGGATTACCGCGATAGACTGCGGGCGGCCGGGTGACAGAAGTATAGAAATCGGCTTCAATCTGTTTCTTTAGACCGGCCAGAATCAATTCCTCCCCGATCGGGCTCAGACAATCCGTGCGCGGATTCATAATCTTTGTCTGGTTTATAGCTTTGAAAAGGTTGTCGGCCTCCTGCCGGGCGATGCGCGTCGGCCGTGCCCGCTCGTATAGCTTTGCTTTCTCGCAGATTGACCTGGCGACACTGTTGCTCACGCGGGAAAACTCGGAATGAAGAAATGACTGAAGCGTGCGTGCTTTAGTGTCATGCAGCATCTTGATAAGAACACCTAATTCCACGCCGTAGGGATGTGGTTTGATCTCTTTGGTTTGAACGGGCAATTCTTTCGACGCCCTTTTGTACTTTTTTATCTCGCCATCCGGTGTTATGAATTGGAGCAAAACATGGGGATTGGCGATGGCAGTCTGTTCGAGATATTCTTCTACGGATTGGCGCCCTTTTTGATACTTGGCCTCCAACTCTATATCGACTTTTGTGCCCCTTTCGACCGGCCAGTCCACAGTTTCATCTGTAAGAATACGGGGTTCGTTTCTCTTCGTATCGATCTCGAGTTCGTAGTAATGTGCCGGCTTGTTGCGTGAAGTTCTCGATGTGATAGATACTGGCTTACCCGTTGTGAGTTGGCCGTACATGCCGGCCGCCGATATTCCGATGCCCTGTTGGCCCCGGGACATCTTTAGCCGATGGAACTTCGAGCCGTAAAGGAGCTTTGCGAAAATCTTTGGGATTTGCTTTTTGAGTATACCCGGCCCGTTGTCTTCGATGGTCACTCGAAACCGGTCATCCTCCTTAGCAGGTGTGATGATTACCTTCACTTCCGGCAGTATCCCCGCCTCTTCACATGCATCAAGAGAATTATCAACACCCTCTTTGATGGTCGTTAGTAATGCTTTACGAGGATTATCGAAACCGAGAAGATGGCGGTTCTTGGTGAAGAATTCCGCAACCGAGATTTCTCGCTGCTTACTCGCCATCTCTTCGGCAGTGGCATGTTTGGGGGTATCTTTTCCTTCAGCCTTGCTCAGGACAGGCTTCGGGGCTTCTTCTGCTGCCTTGCCGGCTGTTTTCTTCGGTTTAGGTTTGCGTTTTTTAGTTGCTGTCTTCTTCGTCTGTTTCTTCTTTACCTTCTTGGCAGCTTTGGCTTTCGACACTTCGGCCTTGCTCAGTGCAGGCTTTACCAACTTCTTCCTTGCTTTTCCCATAGACTCGGCTCCTTCGTCATAAGCTGGGATCGGATTGGACAGCTTCGCAACACACCGTACTTCGGACATGAGCAAGCTATCCCATTTCAGCGTGCAGGAAGATAACAAATATCAGCGTATTCGTCAAGTTTATGTTGTCCGGAGATAACGTAACCGTTACTTTTAACTTGCCAACGGTTGTTTTATGCCGGAGTTGCGGTACGCTTGCCCCTGGAAATATTGGGAGCTTGAAAAAAGCATTGGATATGTTATCTTAATGGCCAAAGAGATTCGCAAGCATGTTGAATGGTGTTTATTAAGGTATATCCCAGTGAGTGCGAACAGAGTGAATTTCATTACTTTGCCCTGCCTTGTCTTGTTATTATTGTCAGGTCAGATGATTCTGTATAGTCAAGGCCTTATAGAAAACAACTATGGAACAAACAACCTTCCAAGTGAAATTGCTTGGTTTTTTAGACCACCTGTGGAATTTGCCGACCATTTTGGGAAATATTCATCTCCTTTGAAATTCTACGATGGGTCTGCCGTTAATACAAGGACAGACTGGGAGAGACGCAGAGAGGAGATAAAGAACACATGGAACGGAATTATGGGGCAGTGGCCGCCGCTGATTGAGAAGCCCAAAGTTGAATACATGACGAAGGAACACCGCAAAAACTTTACCCGGCACAAAGTGCGTCTCGAAATAGCACCCCGGCAGCAAATGGTAGATGGCTATTTGCTTGTTCCCGATGGTGAGGGATTGTTCCCTGCGGTGCTCGTCGTTTACTACGACGCTGAAACTGCTGTGGGCCTGGGCAAGGAATTGCGCGACTTCGGTCAGCAACTAACCAAACGCGGCTTTGTTGTTTTGTCGATTGGCACACCCGAGTTCTGCAGCTTAAAACCCCCGTACAAGCCTCTATACGACTCTGGACGTGATGAAATTCCACTGCAGCCGCTTTCTGCGCTGGCCTATGTAGCGGCCAACTGCCATACTGCATTAGCGAGATTGCCTGAGGTTGATCCTAACCGCATCGGAGTCATGGGCCACTCATACGGCGGGAAATGGGCGATGTTCGCATCGTGTCTCTATGAGAAGTTTGCCTGTTCCGTCTGGTCTGACCCGGGAATTGTCTTCGACGAGAGCCGGGCCAATGTGAACTACTGGGAGCCGTGGTATTTGGGATATGATCCCAACCGGCAACGTCAAAGCGGCATCCCGAGCACAGATAATCCTCGCACCGGCGCCTATGAGAAACTGGTTTTGAAAGGACATGACCTGCATGAATTGCATGCCTTGATGGCCCCCAGGCCGTTCCTGGTCTCCGGCGGTTCAGAAGACCAGCCCGAGCGATGGAAAGCTCTTAATCATACTCTGGCCGTCAACAGGTTCCTGAAGTACGAAAATCGAGTTGCCATGACTAACAGGGAAGGTCATTCTCCAACTTTAGAATCGAACGAACAGATATACCTTTTCCTTGAGTACTTTCTGGCTTCATCACGGTAATAGCACAAAACAAATACGATGAGAAAGGAAAACGAATCCTTTCCGCTTAAAAGCAGAAAATTTGGGAACTTCTATTGCTTCAATCTGACCAAAAACAAATCCCAATTCCCGTTTTTCTCCGAGCAAAACAGGACTGATGAACCATCCGGGGGAAAAGATGGATGTGGATGCACAGTGGCTCCGGCGGGCCGATGTCCCTGAGTTAGCAATCTGGCCTTACCCGTCTCGCTGTTTATTAAATAGATTTCTCCGTCAAAGGTATCGCCGACGGCCCATTTTCCATCAGGACTTCCGCCTGTATGCCAATATTTTCTCTGGTTAAGAATATGTAGTGAGGTATCTTCTATGGATACATAAGCGATGCCGTATGGTTTTTTCAGCATTTCCTCGTTTTTGGGCCAGATTGTAAAAAGCGCTTTGTTAGGTCCCCACCACACTTCATGTGTTACCCATTCATCGTAAGTCTCTTTATAAAAGGGGCCGTTTTCGCTCCCATCTGCTTTAACAATCCACATCCTCTGCTGTGAGTCGCCGCCTGTTTCCCAGCAATACATAATCAATCCGCTTATCGATGGGTGGGCCTGGCAATGGCCTACTCGAAACTCGGTATCAATTATCTTTGAATACTTCCCTGTAATAATATCCAGGGCCAGCAGGCCCCATGAGTCTGCGGTGTATTGTACTCCCATGTAGATAGCTTTTTCGGTGCTGTCTATGGAGATAGTTCCGCTGATACTAGACTTCTCAGGCAGATCGGCCACCTTACGGCGAAACTCGTCCTTCTGTTTCTTATGATTGCAGTTCAGAACCGAATCAATATCAAGGTGCCAAATTTTATTGTCGGATATGTAGTACATCAGGTTGCTCTTTTTGCTCAGGCAGGCGTTGCCGGGTTGCAGGTCGTCTGTTAGTTGAACGATAGCCCCGGTTTTTTCAGAGATGGCGAAATATTGATTTGAGCCGCTTCGGTCGGACATAAAGACGATGTTCCGGCCGTCGGCAGTCCAATTGGGATGAGTTTGATAGATTTTATTGTCCTTTGCCGCCGAGGTTGTCAGCATCGTGATTTCCAGGCCGGTTATATCATCTTTGTAAGCCATTTTTTCAGAAGGAAATTTTTGTGCCGTGTAGCCCATGCTTTGTATCGGTTGGGAGCAATTGCCTTTGACATTAATAGCTAAAATTAATAAAGATAGTTTCCAAATTGTCTGATAGTATTTGTTCATTAATAATGAATCCTTCATTTCAGCCTATTTATGACAGAATTCTTAGCTTTGTGTCTATATACATGATTCGAATAAAACCAACTCCAGAATTTTATTAACAGATACGTTGCCAATCTCACTGTTTGCTAATAGTGAAAGAACGCATTCCCGTTACTTTGCCGTACATTTCTCGTGTATTAAAGGTCACTTCAATTGTGAATACTTCTTCCCGGCCGTCTATTTCGATATTGTCCGGAACTCGCCACGAGTACCTGCACACAGCACCTCACCCAAAAGGCATGATGCCGGAGGAAACGACTTCTCCGTCGGATCTGAGTATAGTCACAGTGGGATTCAAGTTGTCATAATCCCATCGGAAACCGGACCTGTAGTAGATGAGGCCAACAATCATAGAAAAAGCTATGAACATAACGAATAGGACTTTAAGGAACCGGCGTTTCTTTTTTAAGACAAGTGACAAGAGCCAGCATATTAAGGCAGGACCGAGAAACAAAACGAAAATTAAAGGTTGGTGCCAGTCATCATCCAGATCAATCCGATCTAACAGCAATCCAAACACCCACTCATCCGAATCCGGCGGCTCGAATCGGCGCTGCCCCCATTCAAGATCAGTGAAAATAATGTCAAGTACCGGATCGTGCAAGACCGCCTGGACCTCTAAAAGCTCGCCTGGCCGAATATGCTTATCTTTGCCGGGTAAAGCAAAGAAAACATCAGTTTTATTAGAGAAATCCAGTACAAAAGGCTGTTTATCCCGGATTCTAATACTGTGAGAACGCAATCCGCGAAATCGGCCCTGGGGAATGCCATCCCTGTGGATATTGGAGCAGGTGGTGATGTGAAAATTACCCATATAGATCTCAAGGCCCGGTACGTAGTCACCGACCGGGATCTTACAAGTGCTTACCATCTTGGCATGTGGGCCATGATTGTATTGAAGATTTCCGCCCACTTCCACTCCGGTGTCCTTTGTCCATAGAACGCCATTCATCCGTGCTCTTCCGATACGACGCGCCCCATCAGAAACGCTAAATGTACCATACTTACCCCTGTAAGGTCGAATCCGCAGTGTGTCTCCTAATGGTGTTGGAGCCAAACACCAATGGGTACCTCCGATACGATGCATGTCACTGATGAGCCAGCCGCCCCAGTCAAGACGTTTGCTATAGTCGCCGTTGGGTAATAGGTGCAAAGCTGTACAGGGCTGGTCAAACCAACCGCTCATATAGCGTTTATGACCAATCCAGACATCAAACGATTGTCTGCCGATTTTGATTTTACCTTTCCTTGCAGTAGTCGTTACAAAACAAAGGTAGATATCGTTGTTATCAGTCACATCGAGACGAGGCATCAATTCGATGGATCGATACAGATTGTCTTCGTACGCACACGGGATGGCCAATGTGTCAAAACATGTATGCTCTTTAATCCAGGACATGCCCATAGTGGCATCTTTAGGTGGATCCTCGTTCGGTAAAATCGGCGCTTCATCAGTAAAATCTGCATCCCGGTCAAAATCGAAGAAGAGCCGGTTATATCCAGTTCCAGTGCCTTTGGACTCGTCGATAACGAAGTAATAGCCTGGATCTGTAGGGGGACTGAGAAAACCGGACGGTAGCTGCACCGAGCCATACAAAGGTTTATCTGAGGATAATGGAGGGTAAGCTGTTACATTCGGATCGGGATGCACTGTACATTCTACGGCCTGTCCCCGCACAAAATCCCATCGCAGCTCCTTTGGAACATCATAGGGGCAGACTACTTCCAGAGGAAACTCAAGTTCCTTTCCCCGGCCAAAACTTACCGAAGCCGCTAAAGCCAAGAACACACAAGAAACCAGTAAGCCGTGTTGGATTGTGTATGATTTCATGTTCATTTCAATAGCACAATATGAGGCATATTTTAAATACACCAATTCCAAATATTATATTAATTAATTCTCTTAGTCACAGTTTATTGATTTTTCACACGTTGTTGGTTTCGTGTATTATATCTATTCAGGGCCGCCAAGGAAACCTTCATGAAAGAAGACCGGCTTGTATCCACGCTCAGTAACAAAACGAATAGCTTCGTCAAGTCTTTGAAAATGGTCGGGAATGTAATTTGAATAAAACGGCCAGAAGTACTGCTCGTGAGTGAAAATGTCCATAATTTCCGCCTGGTTAGCCTCTTTTGTAAGCGGTTCGAGCGTAGGTGCAATCTGCTCTATAGGGGTGCTGTTGCAGACAATATCGACCCTGGAGAAAACTATGCCGCTGTCGAAATCCATGAGCGCATCGTGGCGCGACAGATATTCGGAGCGGACATCGTCCACAAGATAATTCACGTCCCAGACGCCTCCAAGCCGGCTAAAATAGCCGCTGAGCACGCGCACGCCTTTTTCAAAAAGCGGCTTCAACGCCGCCTGCTGCACCATGCCCCAGTGGATGACGGTGGGCGGTGAATAAGTCTGCTCTCCGGCGAAGCGAACAATCTGCTCTGCCACCATGTTCAAATCAGCAATCAATTTGGACGCAGGGGCATACTGGTACGGGCGAGCAGGCTCGTTGGCGTAAGCGTGAAAGGCAAGTTTTAGCCAGTCGGAATTGTCCCGCCACTCGGACTTGTAGCGGTCGGGAAACTGGGGCAGCTCAAAGCCGTCTTCGGTTGTATAATATATATTGAGCACAAAACGCGTCCCATACTTCGAGTGCAGCTCGCGCACGCCCTTAAGGTAGAAGCAGTCGAACAGAGAAGCATAATTCTTTTTCGCAATGTCGCGCAGGAAAAAACTGTTATCGTCGATAGAAAAGCGATATCTTGGCTCGGAGTGTTTGTCCCAGACCACGCGCACCCGGTGTTCGTGCCGGCCGAACTTGCCGCCCGAGGCGGCAACAATCTCCGTTTCTTTTTGACGGAGCAGGATTTCTGCCGTGAAATTCGTGCCAGCTCGTCGTGCAGGTATCCCATTTACCGTTACCCGGCTGCCCAGAGGCGCCTGGCCTGACACTCGGATTGTCAAGCCATCCTCATTTTGCCGGCCGTGCCTACGGTTCAGTACCGCTCCGTGAAAAGGTTCTTCAATCCTCAGCGGCTGGAATTGTCCAGCCGATATGCTCGTTGGTTGTCTCAGGGCAAAAGTGCCTGTCCCAACTGTCGTTGCAAGCAAGAGGTTACGCCGCGTTATTTTACATTTATGCATTTTGTGCTCCTTATTCAGAACTTCTCAACGGTATATAAATTATGCCTTCGTCTTAGGATCTGTCCATACCTGATACGGATTGGTAAAGTTGGGCGTATGTGCAGGGCATAAATCCAAGTCGTCGGGCATGGGTAAAAGTCAGCTCGAGCATTTTCATATCGGGATCGAATTTCTTCAGTGACCACGGATGCCAGATCAACGAGACAAATGATTTACCGTTTTCTGCCGCCCTATCCAAAAATACCTTGTTGATTTCAAATTCATCCTTTGGAATTTTACAAAAACCGCCTGCAATTGCTTCGGGAAAAGGCGAAGGCCATAACGTAAGTCTCCTTGGCCCCCACCCGTTATGGTCTTTTAGCAGATTTTCATGCCAGCCATGGCCGGGGAGCTCCCATATTTCTTCAAAGCCCTCGTCTTTATAATTAAAAGGCTCCCGAAGTAGTGCCGGCAGTGAATAGTCCGGCCCCCAGAGAAGACTGCTGACATATTGAATGCCTGCTTCTCGTAGCAATTCCAGTACAGGCAGTTCACCTATAAGGCCGTTGTCGAAACCGCAACCAGGCCTCAGACCGATGCAATGTCGCTCGAAGACACGCTCGACGGCATCTTTCCCCTCCAAGATTTCTTGCCGTTTTTCCTCTAATGATATAGCCGGACCGCAAAACTCATTATCGCGGAGCATCCGGTGTGAATAAGTGTGCGTGGCAATCTCGAAGAGAGGATCATCGAGAAGCTCGCGATATTCGGCGGGATTAGCGTCGAGCGTTTTGCCTAATATGAAAAACGTTGCCGGCATTTCGAATCGCCTGTGAACCTTAACTATTTTACGACACGCCGCTAGGCAGGCGGGCGACTCGGTATCGTAAGCTGCGATATAGCGGGTATTCGTTTTCCTGTTGTTCCGGATATTCGGCTGGCAGGACAAAACTGTTGCCCCGACTCCGCATAACACACTTGATCTGATAAAATCTCTTCTGGAAATATTGTGCATTTTTTCGCCTCTCATATACATCTTTAAGGAATCCAATTTTATCAGGTCTGAATACTTCCTTTACAAGGCACTTTCCTGTAGAATTAGCAGCCATATAAGTATTCCCATTACAATAGGTTTATTATTATGTAGCAGAATGCTTCGCATGCAAGCATTAAGCAGGAAGGATTTGTAAAATGAAGTTCGTCTCTTTGAAAGTGATAATAGTTGGCGGTTTATTTGCATTTTTTGCCGATACTCTCGTTGCCGAGGTATTTCTGCCCGGAATGCAGCCGAAAGAAGCTGGCATTGAGTTCGTGAAGGTGCAGCAATGTCGCATGTGTCATTCGGGCACGAAAAACGGTGATGCCGATCCTTTCGTGTCATGGCAAAGCGGTGTAATGTCGCTCTCGGCGAAAGATCCTATTTTCAGGGCGGCGCTTGCAATCGCCAACCAGGATGTAGAAGGTATAGGAGAATTCTGCCTGCGATGTCACGCCCCCCGAGCATGGCTTGAAGATCGGTCCAAACCTGCTGACGGCAGCGCACTCAATACCGAAGACCTGTTCGGTGTTAGCTGTACAGTGTGTCATAGTTACATTGATCCGCTTTCTGATGAAGGCGCCAAGTTGATCAAGGACGTCCCGCCGGGCTATGGTAATGCCATGATGGTTTCGGATCCGCAGAATGTCGTGCGTGGGCCATACGGTGATGGCAAAGGGGCCATGCCCCACCTGGTAAAAAAATCGCCATTTCATGCTTCGAGTAATCTGTGCGCAGTTTGTCATAACATTTCCAATCCCCTGCTGGCCGAAGATGTCAACGAGCACCCCCCCCACCTTTATGGCCACATCCAGCGGACTTACAGCGAATGGCTGCTCAGTGATTTTGCAAAACGAGGGAATGAAGGAACCTGTCAATCCTGCCACTACCGGCCGGTTGAAGGTGGAGGCCAGGCTTCTAAGTACGGAAGTCAACAACGTGACTACTTTGTAATGCACGGCCCGATTGGCGGTTCGACCTGGATACAGGATGTAACATGGATGCTCTGGGATGGCAAAGACCTGGACAGAAAATCACTTGACCTGGGCAAGCAGCGGTCGAAGGGATTTCTTGTCGAATCAGCAACACTCGACATTACTTTAAGCAGGCCCGGGTATGCCACATTAAAAATCACAAACAAAACCGGGCACAAACTGCCTACAGGATACGAAGAAGGCAGACGGATGTGGATAAACGCCGTCTTTCTGGATTCATCCGACAAAGTTTTGAAGGAAATCGGAAAATACGCTGAAAAGGACGATACCATCTTCGGTGAGTCAATTAAAGCCCCGACTATTATAGATCCCAAGCAAACGCGAGTCTATGAGATTCTTTTTGCTATCAGTGAAGCCAGAGCAAAAAAATATAATGTAAAGCCCGGCAAGTCTTTTCGTTCTGTTTTGAACGATACTATCATCAAAGACAACCGGATTCCGCCAGAAGGATTCAATAACGCTGCCTTTAAGGAACACCTCTCGCAGCCTGTCGGGGCAACATATACCGACGGTCAATACTGGGACGAGTTCGAGCTGGAATTGCCGAAAGGATGCAAAAAAGTCGTCGTAAAGCTCATGTACGAATCGGTCTCATGGGAGTATCTCAAATTCTTAGCCGAGGAAAACAAAACCGACGACTGGGGCAAACGACTTTACGATGCATGGACTAAGACAGGTAAATGCCCACCGACTGTCTTAGCGGAGATTGAGAAAACCGTTGAGTAATAACGCATCTAAGAAGCCTTGTCTCGATTCAAGGATTTCATTGAACCTTATTCAGGCTGATGACGTAATCTGTTTATAGCTAATATAAGTTACTTATTGAAAGGAAACATCGTGGCAAAGTTGAATATCGGTGATAAAGCTCCCGCGTTTTCGTTATTAGACCAGGATTGCAAAAAAGTCTCGCTTTCGGATTTCAAAGGCAAAAAGCTCCTTTTATATTTTTATCCGAAAGCCGACACTCCCGGCTGTACAAAGCAGTCCTGTAGCGTGAGGGACGTTTCTAAAGAGCTCAAAAAACTTGGTGCTGCTTCTGTGGGTATCAGCCCGGACCAGCCGCCAAAACAAAAGAAATTCGACGATAAATACAGTCTTGGTTTTCCATTATTGTCGGATCCGGATAATAAGGTCGCAAAGGCATACGGGGCATGGGGTGAAAAATCCATGTACGGAAAAAAGTATGAGGGTATTATCCGCTCTTCGTTCGTAATCGATGAACAGAGCAAAATCCTGCAGGCCTCTTATAAAGTCTCGCCATTGGACACTGTTCCGAATGCAAAGGAAGTTTTGGCTTGATTGTTTTTTGAGTGACTGATTTGGAAGTGATAATACCAAAATATCCCGATTCGGCGGAAGTATCAATTGATATGAGGCCGGTCTTGCATCCGAAATTCCAGGCCCTTGCCGATGGGATATCCGAATTTACGTTCGCCAACATTTATTTATTCCGCCAGGTACACAATTACAGGATATCAAAATTAGAGGATGGGCTTTTTGTCATAACCGGCAAAGACAACGAAGATCCCTTTTTCATGCTGCCATTAGGGTTGCCTGATGAAAATATCACCAGAGAGCTTTTCAATAATTACCAGACAATGAAAGCCGTCACCGCCGGGCAGGTTGAAATACTTCAAAAGATGGGATACTCGGCCAGTGAGGACAGGGACAATTTCGATTATCTGTATTCGCTCGAAGACCTGGTGAACCTTACAGGCCGAAAATTCCACAAGAAGAAAAACATGCTCAATATCTTCATAAGAAATAATGAGTGCCAGGCCAAGCCTTTGCTCGAAGAGTATCAGGATGATGCAATACAGATTCTGGAACGATGGAACGACCAGCACGGAGGGCAGAATGATTTTCTTGCTGCGAAAGAGGCCTTGGAGAAAATGTGGCCCCTGCAGCTATGCGGCGGAATCTTTTATATTGACGGGCAGCCTGCAGCTTATTGCCTCGGAGAAGAACTTGCGCTCGGCAAAAGCTTTGTGATACATTTCGAAAAAGCCGTTCTCGAAGAAGGTTTTAAGGGTTTGTATCAATATATCAACCAGGCGTTCGCTTCGATACTTCCTGAGAAGTACAAAACCGTGAACCGCGAGCAGGACCTTGGCGACCCCGGCCTGCGGCATGCGAAAATGAGCTATCGTCCTGTGGATTTTGTCAAGAAATTCAAAGTTGAAATCCACCATACAGGCCTTAATGATACATGAATATAAAAAGGGGTGTCCATCAAGAACACCCCTTCGATTCATAGTCATGTTTATTACTCACCGTGAATGTGAGCGGGATCCGTGCAGCCCAGGGCGTTGCACTTCAGCCAGTTCTCCTCCAGGATGGCCAGATCCAGTTCATCCACGACGCAGTCTTCATTGATATCGCCGGGAATCGGCTCGTAACCGGGCAGGGACTTGGCCGCTTCACAACCGTCGCTGTAAACATTGATCGTCATAGTGTCCTCACCCTGGTATTCACCATCATCGGCTTGAAGCTTAAAGACATACTCGCCAAGAGCGGATAGAGTAACGGTGGTGTTCAAGGCCGCAGGATCGGTAATGACAGCATCCGGGTTGTTGGGATCGTCGGGCTCGGAAACCACGCTCCAAAGCGTTGTCGTGGGATCGGCATCGGTCACTGTCCCTGTAAGCTCCACATCGACGCTGCCGTTGTCCAGCCAGGTTAATACATCGTCACCGGTTTCGACAACTGGTGGCTGGTTGTCTGCGGTGAAATCAAAAACGATACCGATTTCCGGTTGAGTTGCATCTGGGGGGTAGGTATCTACAGCCCAGAAGTAACGTTGCTTGGCAACCGTCGTCACTGTCGTTGAAGTCACGACTTGTTTGTCCACAATCTTCGTGAAATCACTCAGGTCTGCTTTGGTGCCAAACCACACATCCACAGGCGTGTCGGCGTCCACGGTCCACTCCAGCGTGACGTTCCCCGGGACAGTGTTGCCATTGTCTTCGGGCACTGGATTAAAGGGGTGCAGACCCTTGACGATCAAAGTATCTTCTACTGTTTCCACGAGCACCGTTCCCGTACCATAAGAGGCGGTAATAGTGCCATAGGCAGTAATGGTGCCATCGGCAATACGATCATTGATATAAGCCAGGCGGTCATCGGAGTACACCTGAGTCAGCACACCACCGGAAAAATCCATACTGGCGACAGAATTTTGACCGGCATTGAAACGCAGATAACCGTTATGCAGGTTTATTTCACCGCCGCGGACTTCCACGCGGCCATTACCATTTTCTTCTTCTCCGATAGCCAATCCTTGGGCGTTGACATTTAAAACACCTGTGTAGTCAACCACCAACTTGCCGTATCCCTGAAATCCAACAAACACACGGGCATTGCCATTCAATACACCACCCAGTATTTCTAACAGATGCGGATTTGCTTCATCACCGCCGGCGTAACCGACGATAGTCCAGTCGCTGATGGCCACTTCTGCGCCATCCAGCAATGTCAGATGAGAAGTACCGCCTTCTATTGCGATATGCTTACCAACCTGGCCACCAATATCAAGAATACAGTCTGCACCGTCAACGATTCTGATCTTATCATTGTTATCCGGAAAACCGTCACTCCAGTTGCCGACATTACTCCACATTTTGTCAATAGCGTTAGTAAAGGTCGTATCAGCGGATAACGAGCCCGCTAATAACAAGCTGATACAGAGCCCCAGAACAAATTGCAGTTTCATAACAAAATCTCCTACAAAAATAAAATAAGTTTCGTTGATCTGAGATTTCTCATATGCATTCCACAGAAATGCTCCTCACAATTCCTGTGTTTCATAATAATTGAATTTCATCTCATAGTCAATGATATTCTTGCCTGTTTGAATATCACGAAGCTCTGAATCGTCAAGCGAGATTAATATTCACGATTGCTTCGGCTTGAACATTCCTGTAGAATTAATCAGTAATCATTATTTAAGGCTTTAAATCAGCATGAATGAATCGAATATGAAAACGCGCAGAGATTTTTTGAAGGGCTTGATGGCAGCAGGTGCAGCAACAATTGTTCCGTTAACTGAAATTGCAAATGCCGCTGCCAAGCGAAGGCGAAGGCCCAATGTTGTGATGATTGTTTGTGACGACCTCAACGACTATGTCACCGGTATGTCGGGACATCCCCAGGCGAGTACTCCGCACATTGCCAGGCTCACTGAGTCGGGAGTGGCTTTCAAGAGAGCCTACAGCAACAATCCCATTTGTGCGCCGTCGCGGTCGAGTTTTCTTACCGGCATCTACCCGCACACTTCGAAAAATCTGTTCTGGGACAAGTGGTTTGAAAATCCCGTGCTCAACAATTCCAAGACCATAATGGAGCATTTTAGAGATAACGGCTATCATGTCGCCGGTTCGGGTAAGCTCATGCACCACCATCGGCCTTCGGTTTGGAGCGAATACAAACATAAGGCCGACTACGGCCCCTTTGTCTATGACGGCAAGGAAAGAGTCGCCCACCCATCGGTGCCTCAGCCTTTCCAGAGCATCGGGCATGTTGACGGTTCCTTCGCCCCGCTGTCGGAGTTACCTTATGGGCCGAACGCCGATGGCAATAAAGGCTGGATTTACGGCACATGGGGTAAGGTAGAAAAGTACAATTATGTTGACGATGACAACCGTGACCCTACCCCCGATGAACGCAATGCAGCCTGGGCGGAAAGTAAGATCAACGAATTTGTCAAACAGAAAGACGGCAAGCCTTTTTTCCTGGGCGTCGGTTTTATTCGTCCACATACCCCACTGCACGTGCCGAAGCTTTTCTTCGATATGTTCCCTCTGGATTCGGTCAAAGTTCCCGTGATCAAACCAAACGACGCTGAAGATTGTCACTATGCGGACGTTTATGACAGTAGTGTAAAAGGTTTGAGGTATTTTCGCCTGCTAAAAGAATCGTATCCCGACCTCGATTCGGGGCTTAAATCATTCACTCAGGCATATCTCGCCAGTGTGGCTGCTGTTGACGAATGTATCGGCCGGGTAGTCGAAGCAGTTAACAAGAGTCCGTTCAAAGATAATACTATCATCGTCGTTACCAGCGATCACGGCTGGAACATGGGTGAGAAAGATTATCTTTTCAAGAATGCGCTCTGGGAAGAAAGCACGCGCGTGCCGCTCGTTATTCGCGCGCCGGGTGTAGCACAACCGGGCGGCCTCGCCGAGCATCCTGTTTCACTGATTGATATATATCCCACACTTGTTGACCTTTGCAGCCTCGAAGGTGACACGAGGAAGAACAACAACGGTGCCAGGCTGGATGGCCATAGCCTCCGCCCATTCCTCGAAGAGCCAAAGTCCGAAACCTGGGATGGGCCCGACGCTGCGTTGACGGTGATTTATGCCGGCAATAAAACAAAAAACGATCCGACCAAACAGCACTGGTCCGTCAGGACAAAAAGATGGCGATACATTCTGTACAACAATGGCAGTGAAGAATTATACGACCATGATACCGACCCTTACGAGTGGAACAACCTGTCAGGCGAGATTCGTTACCAGAAGATAAAAGTGGAGCTAAAGGCAAAGCTTTTAAGCATGACTGGCCGTTAATAATATAAATGGAGCATAATTATTGACATGTTTAAGCGTAAAATTCTATTAATTATCGTTTTGTCTATGGAGGCGAATCTTGCCGCTGATGATGGATACATACTCACTAACAATCAGCGAACACTGGAGCAGATTGAAGACATCAACTCACAAATGGAGCCTGTTCGATACAGCCCCCCTTCCGGCCGCTGGAAAAACCTGCCACGAACAAGAAAACTTTTGACCGATGGCGGTATATTAAGAGTCGTAATGCTCGGCGACAGCATCGTAAATGATACGAGCCGTTCGTGCTGGAACCTGCTTATTGAGAAATGTTATCCCAAGTGTAAAATCGAAAAGATTACTTCTGTCCGCGGCTCGACGGGCTGCTGGTGGTATAAAGAGTCGGGCAGGGTGAAGAAATTCGTGCTGGACCACGAACCATCTCTGGTGATGATAGGCGGCATAAGCCATCGTAATGACATAGATTCCATACGCGATGTTATTCGTCAGATTAAAGCCGCGTCGAATGCAGATATTATGCTGATAACTGGCGCTTTTGGTAATGTTGATCCCCGGGATGATGATCAGTGGCAAAAAATCACCGATCACAGACATTTCAGCGAATATCGCAAAGGCCTTGAACTTCTTGCCCGCGATACAAATTCAGCGTTCCTTGACATGGAAGCTGCCTGGGCCAGTTATATTCGCAAATCAGACAAAGACCTTGACTGGTTCAAGCGCGATCCCATACACGCCAACGAACGAGGCGAGCAAATTCTTGGCCGCATTCTCGAAAGCTATTTTATTTTGCCTGCTGCCGAAGCAAAAGCCGACTAAGCCGACCGCACTCAGTATTTCAACTGACTTGCCTTTGGAGTGACCTTGTCTATGTTGGGCGTCACATCCACATCTACGTTTCGCATAGCCCAGGCGAGACCGCCGGCCATAATTCCCTGAACCTTGGGATTGGTCCAGATATCGTCACGGTGCCCGAAGGATGTATAGAAGACCCGTCCCTTGTTGTGCATGCGTGCCCAGGTCGCCGGGAACGGCGGCCGCTGGTAGCAGTCACCCTTCATTCCTTCGTCGTCCTCAATCAGAATCACGTGCAGGTCTTTGGCGAAATTCTTCAGGGTGTACCACTCTTCTATGAGCGAGACACTATCCCCGAATTCTTTTACTCCCGGGAAGTTAGGCGATGCCGCGCGTATCGTCGCGTTCTGCTGGTCGCCGTGAACGATAAACTCGCCGCCGATCATCGCGATATAAGGATCCACCTCGGTCTGGTTCTCATTGCTCGGTCCTTTCGAATGGAACGAATCTGTAGCGGCATGGAAACCAACGAAACCTTTGCCTGCCGCAATCGTATCCAAAAGCTTCTTCTTGCCCTCCGGCGTCATAGGCGGCGTCTGCTGCTTGTTCGGCTCTGTCAGAACACCACTGGTATAGAAAGCAATCGCATCATACTGATTGAGGTCGCCATCGAACACCCTACCGTCTTTTGTCGAGACCACCTCGAATCCGTACTTTTGGCCCAGCTCGTTAAGAATTCTCTCCGAGATACTTAGCTTGCCGTCCTTGCGTTTTACAGCATCGTGCTCGAAACCGGCCGAACGAGAAAAATAAAGGATTTTCTGTTTCTTCTTATCAGCACCAGCGACCCAATGCGTTGGAAACGCCGAAGCTGTGACTGCCGCACCTGTTGCCATAAGGATATCCCTGCGATTCATGCCCTTGTTAGTGTTCGATGTATTAAACATTGCTATCTTTGACCTCCAAATCTTTAATTGTTTTAGTGTCGTAATTACCACGAGAGATAATAACATAGCTTCTCAAATTATTCCAAAGCTTTTTGCAGTCCATTTGCCAAACTAATTTATCCTTGATGTGGTTATTATCTTTCGCTAATATCGCAGTCATGAAACGAAGACAATTCTTAAAAAGCATTTGCAGCACAGCATTAGGAACGGCAGCTTTTCCATATGTTGTCCCGTCTTCGGTATTGGGAGCAAACGGCGGCACCCTGCCCAGCGAAAAAATTGTAATGGGATTCATCGGCGTTGGCAGCATGGGCGGCGGACATTTACGCTCGTTCCTCGGATACGAAGATGTGCAGGTGGCGGCCGTGTGCGACCTTCGTGAAATCTTTCGCCAGCGGGCCCTCGACAGGGTAAAACGACGATACGGCGGCGAAGGCTGCAAAGTCTATCACGATTACCGCGAATTGCTCGCCCGCGAGGATATCGACGCAGTGACGGTTGTCACGCCCGACTTCTGGCACGCCCTTATCGGAGTCGAGGCCGCGCGCAACGGCAAAGATATGTATTACGAAAAGCCGCTGGCAATGAGCATCGCCGACGGCAAGGCCGTGCGAAATGCCGTTAACCGGCACAAAGTCATCTTCCAGTTCGGCACGCAGCAGCGGTCCGACGACAAATTCCGCTTCGCCTGCGAGCTGGCCCGCAATGAAAAAATCGGCAAGCTCCACACAATCATGGTCGGCTCGCACCCGAGCATCACTTGCCCGAACCAGCCGGTCCAGCTCGCACCACCGAAGGACGAATTCGATTACGAAACGTGGCTTGGCCCGGCGCCCTGGGCGCCGTATACGTATGAGCGATGTGCTTCAAGGGCCATGGGCACCGAAGGCATGTGGACGCATATCTATGACTATTCGTTAGGTGGCCTCGGCGGAGCATGGGGAGTCCACCCGATAGATATCGCTCAGTGGGGCAACGGCACTGACCACACCGGCCCGGTTGAAATACAGGGCACTGGCGTAATTCCCGCCGACGGTCTTGCCGATACACCAATCGAGTGGGAAGTCGAGCATATCTACGCTAACGGTGTAAAAATGATTCACATGAACACAAAAACCGCCTTAAAGCGCGCCGAACAATTCTCACTTAATAATGGTTTGGGAATTCTTTTCATAGGCGATGAAGGCTGGGTCCTGGTAGAGCGGGGCTTTATCGACGCCGAACCAAAATCCCTGCTGACCGCCACGATAGGCCCCGATGAGGTCCCTTTGCCTCGCAGCAATAATCATCGCCGCAATTTCATTGAAGGCGTCAAAAGCAGACAGCAAACAATCTGTCCCGTTGACACCGCCGTCCGTTCCGACACCATCTGCCACCTTGACGATATCGCAATAAGGCTCGGCCGCTCGCCCCTTAGGGGAAAGCTCCGCTGGGACCCCGAAAATGAGCAATTCATCGACGACGAGCAGGCCAACAGAATGTTGAGCCGCCCCATGAGAAGCCCCTGGCATTTCTAAAGCCAAAAAGGGTAGGATGGGCAAATTTTTGCCCATGCTATAAATTTGCTGCGTTTGTTTTTTGAAGCTTTATGGAAAAAGAATTGGTAAAATGGTAAAGCTATTTGTTGCGAGAACCATATAAA
>Ga0209536_100002577_pt1 | contig 29576 bp, 9 predicted proteins | sample DeeMarSeWOR28_12_FD_187461 | JGI IMG/M metagenome (GOLD analysis project Ga0209536, IMG submission 187461) | Marine sediment microbial communities from White Oak River estuary, North Carolina - WOR-2-8_12 (SPAdes) (version 2) | ecosystem: Environmental > Aquatic > Marine > Intertidal zone >...
CGGTGTGTGAGTTCGATTCTCACAGCGGGGCAAATCCCAAACTCTCTACTTTTTTTCTCAAATGTTCAATCGTTCGACTCTTCTCGGTATGCTTCGCCAGGGTCAGGATGGGAGTCAAATTCTCAATATCCTTGACACTATGGTTTCCGCAATCGAAGATCAGAACATAAATGAGTGCGCTGCACATTATGCGGCAATTTCGACTCCCACTCTGCAACCTGTGGAGTTCTGAGTCAACATTTCAAAGTGTGTCGGGGGTGCTCTGAGGTGCCCCTGATGCTGTAGGATACACAGGAAGCAAACAAAGGAGCAATCCATGGCACTCTGGACAATGGCAACCGACATCAACACCCGCCAAACCATCTGGGTTGGTACTAACGTTGCCAAGGGTAAATCTCAAGCGAATTCTCATACCCGTGGTTGGGCAATCGATGGATACCCCACCGCTGAACTTGCTGGGTTACATACAGACTACGTGGGGAAGCAGGGTTAATCTCTGCTCACCTTTTTTTCTTCTCACTGATACCCTCCTCTGAAAATGACCGACATTTCGACACTCGCTGCTGCATCCTCTACTGACCTTCTCATCGCTGAGATTCAAGGGAAGGTGAAGGTTACTCGTTTGCCCCAACGTAAACCCCGCCGCAGTGAATTGGTGATGAGTCGTGTAGGCGGTGCTGGCACCCGTTGGAATAACTCTACGGGTGGCAACGGTAGACTCAAAGCAGGGCAACTCCGCCCTGAAGAGATTGCACTCAAGTCTGCCCTTCGTTGACACTTAGCGATGCACGAACGAATGGGGATATACCTTATTCGTTCGGAGCATTCGTGATAGGCAGTTAGAAAAAAGTTTGCCCCTTAAGTATAAGGCGGCCCTCGTATATTATTTTTTTAAGGTACTCCTAAGCTATAAAAGTATGCCCCTAAGAGACTTATATCACTCTAAGACTTTTTTCAAAAGACCTCGAAGGGTATCAAATAAAATAAAAAAAATCCCGGAAAAATTTTTTGGTATGTAGAGATGAGTAAACGTAAACCGTATTGGAGTTTTTGGAAAGTTATTTTTGCGGGGTGGATCATAAGATACCCTGGGAAAGTATTCAATGTATTTCGATTTCCGCTGATGGTCTCATTTGGGGCAGTTGTGGTGATGATATATAATGCATTGAAACAATAAGAATTCAATATGTTAGAAAAGGTATATCACATATACGCAAAGGAGAAGTGTTTATATCACTCACTCAAGGAAGAGGAGTTTTATAAGACATGGAATACTCTACTTACACTTGTAGATTTGACTTCAAGTGAGTATCAGAGAGAGGATTTAAATTACGAAGAATTAATCGTAAATAAAAAAGCAGTATCTGAGTCTTCATTTTGAAGGGGTTTACAAAAGATAAATAACACGATAAAATTGATCTGAAGGATTTTATTACTCATGGCAAAAGGATTTACAGTTAAAGCAAAACCCCCAGTAGCACAGGCATCTGGGGATTGGGATATTGATGCAATCAAGGCAAGAATGCGAGGTAAGAGCATTGTGTTCTGTCTACCAGGGCGTGGATGTTCTTTTACATTCTTGAAGGCATTTGTTCAACTCTGTTTTGATCTTGTACAGAATGGATGTGGAATTCAAATTTCTCAAGATTATTCCTCAATGGTAAACTTCGCACGTTGTAAGTGTCTTGGTGCGAATGTTCTGAGGGGTCCGAAACAGATTCCCTGGGATGGTAAGTTGCAATATGATTATCAACTATGGATTGATAGTGATATTGTTTTCAACACTGAGAAGTTTTGGCAACTTTGTGATTTGGCATTCCCTGCTGAAGCAATTGATGAAGAGGGAGTTGTTGATGAATCGAAGCAACGTGGTATTGTTGCTGGATGGTATGCTACAGAAGATGGTCGTACAACTTCTGTTGCTCATTGGTTGGAGGAAGATGATTTCCGTAACAATGGTGGTGTGATGAATCATGAAACCGTTGATAGTATGGGCAAACGTAAGAAGCCATTTACTGTTGATTACACAGGATTTGGTTGGGTATTGATTCAGAAGGGAGTCTTTGAGAATCTTGAATATCCTTGGTTTGCTCCGAAGATGCAAGTTTTTGAATCTGGTGCAGTACAAGATATGTGTGGAGAAGATGTTTCCTTCTGTCTCGATGCAAAAGAACAGGGATATGAGATTTGGTGTGATCCTCGCATTCGCGTTGGGCACGAAAAGACTCGTGTTATCTGATAATGTTTAATATTCTCTACAAGGGAGAAATAATGTACACAGGGCTTTCTCACGAAGAATGTGCGGAAGTCCTTTCAGAACTCTCATATGAATTTTATGAGGGTAGTGAAATTGATCCGAATGAACTTAAATTAGAGGAAATTGTAAATGGCTAAGCGACCTTCTTTTAGCGGTGGAGATCTTATTGAATCGAAACCCAAGAAAACACGGCAGGGTTCTGGTAAACACACTAAGTATGCCGCAACGTCTCGTAATAAAGCACGTAAGCGTAGTAGAGGGCAGGGTTGATCCTTATATCCGGTCATCCAAAGTCTCTCCTTTGAGGCAGAAATAAGGGGGTAAATCCAAAATGAAGGAAATTGAAGAGCATATCCAGAATTGGATCCTCAAAATATCAAAATTAAGACCCGAATTGGGTAATTTTGCAATTTGCCCCTTTTCCTCAACTGCCTCCTATAAAATTGTACTATCAAATATTGACGATATTATGCCTTTAAAGGGGTATGATGTCGTCATTTTTGTTGTTGAGGACTACCTAGATGCTTCTGCAATACAGATGTGGTGTGAAATCTACAATAATATCTACAAAGACTACATATTCTTAGAGGATTGTGGTCGTTATAAGACCTTTATACAAGGTATTCAAACAAATAATGGCAAATATAATTTAATTTTATGCCAATCTAGAGAAAAATTAGAAAAATCAAGAGAAAATCTATCAAAAACTGAATATTACGAACATTGGGACAAGGAAATGCTTGAGGAAATTTTGGGTAAGGACCATAAAATACCTCAAAAGGGATAGAAACCCCTTAAAAAGTTCTGTTTAACCCTCAAAAAAGGAACAAACAGATGGCAATTCAACCAAATCCAGATAGGGACGTAAATTATATGAAAGAAGTTTGGGGAACAACGAGTCTGATCACTGATTATTGGAGCAAAACTCCTGGAGACTCAAAAAAACAGATGCTCAGAGAGATTAATAACGACGATATTACTCCAAAAAAGCACAATTTTGCTCATCAAAATGAAATTCATGAGAAAATTCGTAATGACAATGATTATGATGATTGGTCATATGGAACCGAACCATTTTACGGTCAAAATATCTAATAAATAAGTTGAGACTACATCTTTTCATAAATGCCTTTAGAGAGAATTAGTAAATCATTTAAGGATATTAGTTTATCTCTTCAGGTCAATCCATTGACTTATGATATTTTGGCCATTAAAAATGAAACAGCGATTGCAAGATCAGTTCGTAATCTGGTTTTAACTTTGCCAGGTGAAAGATTTTTTAATCCAGATGTTGGATCTGATATTGGTAGATCTTTATTTGAAAATATTGATTCAATTTCTGCAGATGGTATTAAATCGCAAATTGAAAACACTATTAGAAATTATGAACCAAGAGTTTCATTAATTGATGTTATTGTAAATCCAATTTATGATAATAATGAATTTAACGTTACTATAAGATATAATATTATAGGTATAGATGTTCCACCCCAAAAGTTAGTTTTTGTATTACAGCCAACCCGATAAATGGCAATAGTAAATTTTACAGACTTAGATTTTGATCAATTAAGGCAATCTATTAAAGATTACTTAGGATCAAGCTCAGATTTCACGGATTATGATTTTGAAGGATCGAATTTGTCGGTCTTGATAGATATTCTTGCATATAATACGTACATTTCCTCATATAACGCTAATATGATTAGCGGTGAGGTTTTTATTGATAGTGCAACATTAAGAGAAAATATTGTTTCACTTGCAAGAAATATTGGATACGTTCCAAGATCAAGAACTGCAGCAAGAGCAAATATATCCTTCTTTATTGATGTTTCAAATTACGCATCAATTCCTAGAATAATTACATTGAATAAGGGTATAGTTTGTACTACGGAATCTAATTTTAGTGGAGAAAGTTATACATTTGTTACCAAAGAAGATATTTCAGTTCCTGTGGTAAATGGAGTTGCATTTTTTGAAAATATTGAAATTTATGAAGGAACTCTAGCAACTTCAGAGTTTACTGTAAGTTCTTTTATACCAAATCCTCCTCAAAGATATATTATAGAAAATGTAAATGCTGATATAAGTACGCTATCAGTCAATGTTTACCAAAGTCAATTATCATCTCTTTCTACAAAATATGCTCTAGCGCAAGACATTATCGATATTGGATCCGATTCTAAAATTTTCTTTATTCAAGAAATCCAAAATCAATATTATGAATTAATTTTTGGAGACGGTATCTTTGGCAAAAAACTGGAAAATTTTAATTTAATTAAGGCATCCTATGTTGTTTCCAATGGAGCGTTGGGAAATAATCTTTCGCAATTTACATTTGCCGGAAAATTAGATTCAAATATTGGAATTATTACTCGTGGTATCTCTAATATTGTAACTAATACTGCTTCTTTTGGTGGAAATGAAATAGAATCTGTACAATCGATCCGAAATTATGCTCCAAAATATTATTCTTCTCAAAACAGAGCAGTGACAGCAAATGATTTTAAGGCAATTGTTCCAAGACTTTTTCCAGAATTAGAGTCTGTTAATGTTTTTGGTGGAGAAGATTTAAATCCACCAAGATATGGAAAAGTTTTTGTGGCAGTTAAACCACAAAGTGGAACTTTTATATCATCAAGTGCTGCTCAAAATTTAAAGAATCTTCTTAGAAAATACACAGTTGCTGGTATTGTAATTGAAGTTATCGATTTAAAATACTTATATATTGAACTGGATACTACAATTTATTATAATGAAAATTTAACTAATAATTCACAAATACCAAAAAATAAAGTAACATCTAATTTGGAAAAATATTCGAAGTCACTAGAATCTGATAATAGTGACGTTAGATTTAAATATAGTAAAGTTTTGAATATTATAGATGAAAGTGATCCTTCTATTACTTCAAACATTACTAAAGTTTCCGTAAGGAGAGATTTTAGGGCATCTATTAATCAATTTGCAGAATATGAAATTTGCTTTGGTAACGAACTTTTTGTAAGAAATAGAGATGGGTTTAATATAAAAACATCTGGATTTAGTGTTGCTGGAATTAGTGGAACGGTTTACATTTCTGATAAACCAAATGCAAATTTAAAAACGGGAAGTTTATTCTTATTCAAAATATCAACAGAATCTGATGAACCTGTCCAGGTTAGACAATCTATTGGAACTGTAGATTATGTGAAAGGGGAAATTATATTGAATCCAATTAACATTGTTTCTACGATTATAGATAGTGGAGAATCTATTGTGGAAATTTCTGCCACACCAAAATCAAATGATGTTATTGGTTTACAGGATCTTTATTTACAGCTTGATACCAATAAAATAACCGTTACTGCAGTTCGTGACAATATTTCTTCTGGAAATGATATTTCTGGAAGTAATTATATTACAACCTCAAGTTATACGAATGGAAAATTAATTAGAGATTAATAGAAATGCAAAGCACAAGAGTTAAAATTAGTAATGTTGTAAAGAATCAACTCCCAAATTTTGTTAGGGAGACTTACCCTTTAGTTGAAAAACTATTCCAAGAATATTACGCTGGATTAGAATATCAGGGTGGTGTACTGGACATACTTCAAAATATTGATAAGTATGTAAAACTTGACAATATTGCATCTCTAATTGAATATACGGAATTAACTCAAGATATTTCTTTTGCTGATGATAGTATTCGCGTATCTAGTACTAGAGGATTTCCTGATAGTTATGGATTGATTCAAATCGATTCTGAGGTTATTTTATACAAGTCAAAAACATATAATACATTTAATGATTGTGTTAGAGGTTTTAGTGCGATTACCTCATATGAAGATGGTCTAGATTTTCAAAAAACTAATGCAAGCGATCATTTAAATTCTGCATCTGTCAAAAATTTAAATATTTTATTCTTAAATGAGTTCTTTAAGAAAATAAAAACTCAATTTGCACCAGGATTTGAGAATAGAAAGTTTTTTTCTAGCGATACTCTAAGCGTAAATAAAAATCTTTTGATCAAACAGTTAAAAGATTTTTATACTTCTAAAGGAACTGATGCTTCCTATAAAATTTTATTTAAAGCATTATTTGGGGATGATGTTAAAGTCATCAAACCAAGAGATTATTTGATTAGACCTTCAGATGCTCAATATAGAATTAATCAGGAATTAGTTATTGAAGCAATTGAAGGAGATCCAAAAGACTTAGTTAATACTACAATTTTCCAAAATACTCTATCAATTGATGGTGAAGAATTTATATCCTCTGCATATGGAACTGTAAATAAAGTTGAAACAATTACAAGAAAGGATAAAACTTACTATACCATAGGTCTTGACTTTGATTTCAATAAAGATATTAATCTTAGAGGATCGGTCTATGGTGAATTTGTTATCGGTCCAAAAACTATTATTTTGGAAAGAATTGACATCGGATCTTCGTCAATTACCGTAGATTCTACATATGGATTTCCAGAAACTAATGGAAAGTTGGTTGTATATTATGAAGATGGTACAACTCAACAAATCGATTATCAAAGAAAAAATTTGAATCAGTTTTTGGGTTGCTCTGGAATCAATAGAAATATTGATTCTAAAACGGAAATTTACTTGGATTATGTTTGTGAAGGTGGATTAACTAAAAATGGTGATGAGAATCCAATTAAATTTAGAATCACTGGAGTTTTATCAGATCCTGTAGTTGATAATAATTCTCGCTATATTGTTGCCGGAAACAGAATAAATTTAAGAACTTTAGGAAAGGACATTAAAGATCCTCAATTTAATTGTTGGAGATTGAATATATCGCCATCTTATAGAATAAAAAATTTAGAATTGATTAACACATTTAATAATATCTACAGAGTTGAATTTAGTGATAAGCATTTATTTACTTTTGGTGATAATGCTATTCTAACATCAGTTACAGGTCAATTAAAAACCTATAATGGCGTGGTCGAATCTATTGTTAATGATTTTGCATTAAATGTATCATTACCATTTAATTTTGATTCAACTCAAATATATGACATTGAAAGAAAAATTTCTAAATTTTCTTATACCTATAATTCGGAAGTATTTGATAATAATAATATTTACATCACTGATACTCAGAATACTTATAGAGGATCTGATGGAAGCTTATATGTTGCATCACAATCTTTACCAAAATATAGTAAAGAATCATTGATTATTTCTGATGATACTGTTATTTTGGGTGAAAATTTCTTTATCAGTGAAGAACAAAATCCAAGTAATCCTGAAATTTTAGATACAGTTTTAAACATTGGAAAAAATGCATTTGTCACTGGAGATGCTTTATATTATCAAAAAGGCGGAGAAAATAATTCTTTAAATATTTCTAGTGGGGTTTATTATGTCAAAGTATTGGGTACATTTACCAATTCCACAAAAATAAAACTTTCAAGTAGTAGAAGCAATCTTGGAAATGATATTTTTATCAATATTTCAATAAATTCTCCAACATCCAAACTTATTGGAAATGAAAATAGAATATTTAAATCGACAGATGAATTAATATTTTTCCAAAATCAAAGTGAGAATGCTGAAGAGATTTTTTCAAGAAAAATTTCTCCAAAAAATATTTTCAAAAAAATATCTTCTCCACAAATACCACAAGAAAAAACTTTAACACCTTCAGGATCCATTGGTATTTTGGCAAATGGAGTTGAAATTTCTAATTACAAGTCAAATGATTTTATATACTATGGATCTATAGAAAAAATTGATGTAAAGTCTTTAGGATCCGGTTATGATATAATTAATCCACCTCTTTTGGTTGTTAATGATGAGAGTGGATCTGGAGCTTCAATAATACCACATGTTCAAGGATTTTTGGAAAAAATTGACGTTTTGAATGGTGGATTTGATTGGGATGGAATTCCTGAAATAAAAATATCGGGAGGTAATGGATCTGGTGCGATAGCAATTCCAGAGATGACAGTTTTTGACCATTCTGTGGAATTTATTGCAAATCAAGATCAGGTGGCCATTGGTACTGGAACCCCTACATCCGGAAGAATAACTTTTAATGTGAAGCATAAGTTCTTTGAAGGGGAAAGAATAAGATATGATTACACTGACGCTCCTCTTGGAGGATTAGAACGTGAAATTGATTATTTTGTTTCTCCAGAAACCGATTTTATTCTAAAAATATACAAAAACTTTACAGATTCTATTAATAAACAAAATCCAATTGAGTTTGAATCGGACGACTTTTCTCCAGGAAAGCATTTTTTAAAGAGTGCTAATAAGAAGTCAACTATTGGTTCAATAAAAGTAAATAGAACTGGGCAAAATTATACCAATAAAAAGTTTGTATTTTCAAATGCAGATGTAGATTTATATAAAAATTCAATAAAAATTGAAAACCACCAATATAAAACTGGAGAAATAATTGTATATAATTGTGATGGAACTTCCATATCTGGATTATCTACTAATACTGAGTATTATGTTAGTGTCATTAATCCCAATGAATTTAGATTGTGTGGTATTAATACTGTTTCAGCAAATGGTCCAGATTTTAATTTGAGGAGAAATATTTTTGTCAATTTTGATAATTTTGGGTCGGGATCTTATAATATAAATTATAAACCAATAAAAGTTGATATTGTTGGAACTTTCAAGAATAAATCTTTGCCAATAGAAGATATTAATGCAGATATTATTCCAGCATTTAGAGGATCTATTATATCAACAGCAATTGAAAATAAAGGTTCTGGATATGGATCTCCTGAGATATTAAATTATAATAGGCAACCAAATATTGAAGCTAAAAATGGATCTGGTTGCGAACTAAAGGCAATTATTTCCAATGGACAAATAAAAAGAGTATTAATTGTAAATGGTGGTTCTTTCTACAATTCAACTCCTACTATAGAAATCCAAGGTGATGGAACTGGTGCAAAATTAGTGCCAATTATTTCTGCAGGAAGAATTATTGATGTAAGAGTTATTTCTGAGGGTATTAATTATAAGGTTAATGGAACACTCTTAAATGTGATTTCTTCTGGATCTGGCGCTACTTTTGATGCAATAATCCAAAAATGGAATGTCAATAATGTTGAAAGATCTATTTTTAAAAAACAAATACTTGGTAATGATATATTTTTACTTGACAGTAAAAATGAATATGGAGAAAGAGTAACTCAAATAACTCACTCATATGCACCAAGAAAACTAAGGGAAAATTTGCTTGTTTCTAAGAAAATTGGTGGGGTTGATTTTTATAAAAATGATTTGGAAATTGTGGATGGAATAGAGTCTATTACTTCTCAATACCATTCCCCAATTATTGGGTGGGCATATGATGGAAATCCAATTTATGGACCTTTTGGATTTGTAAATCCATCTGGTGGTGGATCAATTAAAATATTAGAATCTGGTTATCAATTATTTACAAATTCAAATAGACCAAGTTTAGATATTTTTCCTTTAGGATTTTTTGTTGAAGATTATATTTTTGTAGGTTCTGGAGATCTCGATGAGTATAATGGAAGGTTCTGCGTAACTCCAGAATTTCCAAATGGAATTTATGCATATTTTTCAACCTTAGGTGGATTTGATAGAGAATTTAGTTTCTCTTATTTAAGACCCAGTTTTCCATATTTTATTGGAAATTTCTATAAATCAAAAATAATTGATTTTAATTTTGATATAACGGCAAACCAAAATGTAATTTCATTTGAAGAAAATGAAATTATAAGAAATACAAATGAATACAATTTACTTAGTGATACTTCAACTTACAATTATATTTTTAATCCAATTGATTACGAAAATCAACTGAATAGTGTTTCTAGAACAGATAGAGGTTTAATTGAAAGTGTTGATGTAATATCTGGAGGTGAAAATTATAAAGTAGGAGACACCATAGAGTTTGGTGAGGATGAAAATGGAAATAAATCTTTTGCGGAAGTTACTGAAGTAAAGGGTAAAAAAATAACGGGTATTGTACTAAATTCTTCTACAGTAGATAATGTGGAATTTGGAAGGTCGAGAGAATTAAATTCTATTATTGGAATATCCAGTATTCCTCACAATCTAAACGATAATGATGTGATAAGTATTATTGGATTGAATAAATTAGCAACAAATAAAGATAAGTCTGTAACTTCTACAGTGAATGTTACTGAAAACATATTGACAATAAATCAAGAACTTGGACTATCTACCCCAAATTTATCAGAAAAAATATCTGTTATTGGAAATTTAAAATCAACAGCAATAAGACCTAATGATGAATATAGAATATTCAATGGAGATGATGTAGAATTTTTTAAAATCTTAAACGTAGATCCAATAAATTCCCAAATTAGAGTTATAAGGTCAGGTGTTTCAACATCTTATCCATCAGGAACTCCTCTTGTTGAAAATTCTAGAGTTTTTGCATTATCTTCTGTCGATAATAATTCAACATTCTCCGATTCTGGGGAAGAAAATTATCAACTAAACAAAGAAATATATTTTGATCCACAGGTTTCTGTTGGAATTGGTACTTCGATATCATCTGTTTTTATACAAAAAGATCCTACAAACTACCAATGTGGAATTTCGACAGATCTCTTAGTTGCAAATGATCCTGATGTTAAAGTTGGATTAGTATTTAATAATCCAATAAATGCATCAAACTTTAGAATTGGAGATTATATTTCTTTAACAGGGTCTTCAGATTCTAGTTTTAATTCAACAACCCCTACTACTGGATTTGATAAAGTAAAGGTTATAAACGTTGGAATAAATTCCATAACCTTAGATTATAATGTATCTTCACTTACGCCAGATCAAATATTGTCTATAGTAGGTTCTGGAGTTACTTCTTATGCTGATAAGTGGATTACTAGAAATATTCCTTCTAGAACTGTATACTTAAGGGATCATAGATTTAAAACAGGGGATAAGATAACATATAAAAATAACGGGGGATCATCAATTTTAACATTAGGTAGTGTTCCATTAAGTGATTTTGATGAACTTTATGCATATGCATATGATGAGAATCATATAGGAATTTCTACAGAATATGTTGGATTGTCAACTAATGGAGAATATTTAAATCCAACAACCAATTCATCTTTATTATATTTTATTTCTTCGGGAACTAGAGATTATCACAGTCTTTCTACTAATTTTAAAGTTGAAAGTGGTAAGGTAGTTAGAAATATCTCCAGAATATTTACAGAAACAGATCCTTCATTGTTCTATAATGAAAATGTCACCGTTGATGTTAAATCAAACCAACAGATAAGTATTCCAGTAAAATATAATGATGCAAATAGAAGATTGATATTTAACACTAAAGTTTATAATGATACTGATATTAGCAGAGATGTGATAGTTATAAACAAACATGGATATTATACTGGTCAGAAGATTATTCATAATACACTATCACCAGGAGATCTTTTAAATGATAAAATTTACTATGTTGTTGTAGAAAATGATAATGAATTTAAGTTGTCAAACTCATATGAAGAATCTATTAGAGAAAATCCTTCAGTTGTGGAACTTACAAGTGCTGGATTATTTGGAGAAATATCAGAAGTCAATCCAAACATAAAACTTTATAGGAATGACACAGTCAATTTCGATTTGAGTGATCAATCACTTTCATTTATAAACAATCAATCAAGAGTTCCTGCATTTGATTTTGATTTATATGAAGATCAAAATTTCTTACAAAAGTTTTTAAAAACTAAAGAAGATTCTTCATTTAAAGTAAATAAAACAGGAATTATTGGAGTCACAAACAATGCAAACCTAACTTTAAAAATAAATGATAATACTCCTAAAAAATTATATTATAAATTAACATTAGTCAATACTTTATTAGATGTTCCAATATCAAAAACTGAATATAGAGTAGATGATGATAATTTGCCAGATAATAGTACGTTATCAATTTTAGATAGTAACTATTCTGGAAATAAAAAAATATTTTCCAGTTCTTCTATTGGAAAATATTTCGAATATTTCTTGGACAGATATCCTGAAAGATCTTCATATAATAGTCTAAATTCTATATCTTCATATAGCACAGATTCATACTCAACTCTTGGAGAAATATCAAAAGCTTCTGTTCTTTCTAGAGATAGAAAGTATAGAGTTTTGCCTGGAATCACTTCTATCACTTCAAACACAGGAACAGGAGCACTATTATTCCCAGCAAGCAAGAAAATAGGATCTGTAAAAAAAGTAGATCTTAAAAATATTGGATTTGACTATAGTGTTGACTATAGTTTACGTCCTACTGGTAATCTTCCGCAATTAATAAATGTAGAACCTTTAAGTATTTTTAAAGATATTCAAGTTTCTTTTATTGGTAAAGACTATACTCTCATTCCAAATCTTGTTGTTATTGATGGATTGACTGGAAAAGTTGATACTCAATCGGAACTTAATTTCATACCAGAAGAATTTAAAGTTGAAATAATTCAAAATAGTTCAGGATTATTTAATAAAACTCCTAAAATTATTCCAATTAATAATTCTAACGGAATTACTGTAAGTTCTGTGAGTTACGTTCCCGAAGATAAGATTTTAACATTTACTTTAAATCAAGGGTTTAGTTCAACTGCAGATTTTCCTTTTGATGATGGAGATAGAGTTCTATTAGAAAACTTTAAAGTTAATAATTTTTTAGTTGATCCAATTACAAATGAAGTAACTGTTAATGAAAATGTTAGAGGAATTAATTCTTCAAATTACAATTATGCATTATTCACAGTCAGTAATGTTGCTAAGGGTATTGGTGGAAACGTTTCAAGATTTTCAATTGATATGTCAGAATATCTTGAAGGAGATGAAATTCCTGGCGAATACAGACCTGTAAATACGTTTGGATATTTTGTTCCAGAAAAATATTTCCCAACTTTTAACATAACTCTTCAGAAAAATAACTTTATTCTTGGAGAAGAGGTATTTACTTCTAGTGGATTTACTGGAATAGTTGAATATTGGGATAGAGATAATGAATTTGTAAGTGTTCTATCTGGAGACAAATTTTTAACGGGAGATAGAATTACAGGAAGAACATCAAATTTAAGTGGAATTGTTGGAAAAGTCGAATTTTATGATGCAGAATATAAAGTTGGTGCATCTTCTGTCGTTTCTAGAGGGTGGGATACTAGAATAGGGTTCTTGAATGATAATTCGCAAAGAATTCAGGATAGTTTTTATTATCAATACTTCTCATATGACTTAAAATCAAAAACTCAGTTCTCAGAATGGGAAGATGCAGTATCAAGTTTAAATCATGTTTCTGGATTTAAAAAGTTTTCAACATTTGAAGTTGAATCTACACCAGAAGAAGCAAATATATCATCAATTTCTTATTCAGAACTAAATTCAGTTTCTGATATATTTACAATTGTCGACATTAATTCATATGTTGATTTTGATATGGTTTCTGAAAATACATACCTTCTTGATGGTAGAATTGTATCTGACCAAGTCGTATTTAATACAATCCCAGTTCAAGATTATGCAGAATCTATTAATAATAGGGTTTTGGTAATAGATAACATTAGTGGACAATTTAATAATATTCCTAGAGACGATAGATTTGTCATTGTTGATAAGTTTCCAATATTTCAAGCGAGATACAGAAAATATTTTGCATATGTTAAAGATAAAATATTCTTCAATGAAAGACAGTTTGGTTTAATTTCATTGATACATGATGATTTAGAGGGGTATGTTAGTCAATATGGTCAAGTCGAAACCTTCGGTGAGTTGGGGACATTTGAATTTAGAATTAACGGATTCTTCGGAGAAATTACTTATAATCCTTTCGATTTTGAATTTAATGATTTTGATATTGAACTAGTATCATATAGTTTATTTGATACATTTGTCGGATTAGGGTCAACTTCTCAAGAAACTTATTCATTGGGTACAGTTGTTACGTTTACAAACCAAACTGCATCAATTTCCGCTGGAACTACATCTTCAGTCGAAATTGCTAGAGTTGGGGCAGAATATAAAGCAAATAAATTGATAACAACTCTAAATGACGAAAATGGTGATTATAGAGAATCTGTAGAACTCAATATTGTTAGTGATGGAAGTGATGTTTATATAACAGAATATGGAAAATTATTTACAAAAGCATTAAATCCTCCAATCGGATATGCAGCATATTCCGCAAGAATTTCTGGAGATGATATTATTGTAGAAGCAACTCCTTCAGTATCTTATGGTGCTACATTGGAAGTTAATACAGTATCAACATCTATTGATACTGACTTTGATGCTATTGCTACTGATGTTTTAATTCTAGCAAATACTAGACTTGAAAGTGGAACTATTAATGTTGGTTCTTTAGGAAATACTGTTGAAATTTATCGTCATCGAAAAGTTTATGGTGGTGGATATTATTATGCTGTTGTAACATCTGATTTTGGTGGATTTAATTCAAAAATTCAAGCTGTTGAAATTGTAACTGTTAACAATGATAATGATGCTTATATTACAGTTTTTGGTAGTGTTTTATCTGATCCAACGCTAAAAACACTTGGCGATTTTAGCGTTTCAATATCAGGTCCAGATTGTATATTGTCGTTTACACCCGCTTTTTCTGGGGTAAATTTTGCCGTTAAGTTTTTCTATCAAGGTGTTAAGACCATTACCGAAAATCCAGAAGATCCTGCAGAGTTGATTCTTGATCTAAATGAATCTCAAATTAATTCATATACAACTGATTACATTGGAACTCAAAATGAAATTAAGAGAAAATTTGATTTATTCTATCAAGGAGATCCAATATTAAGGAGAACATTCAATGCATCAAGTTTTTCATCTGTTGATCTTAACAATGACAAACTAATCATTCCAAACCATTTCTTTAGTACTGGTGAAGAGGTTATTTATGATACAAATGGCGACGATCCAATTGGAATTGCAGTAACAAATATTCCTGGAATAGGATTTACTGATGTGCTACCAGCAACTCTTTATATAGTTAAAGATAATAATTTATCAGTTAGAGTTGCAGCTTCCGCATCTCAAGCATTAAAATCTGTTCCAGATTGTCTAGATTTAACTTCTTATGGAACAGGAACAACACATACTTTAACTGGTAAAAAGGGAAATGAAAGATCATTAATTACTATTGATAACATGGTTCAGTCTCCAATAGTTTCAACTTCATTTGAAACTACTTTGGCTGCACCTTTAGGTTTGAAGGATGTTAGAGTTAAGGTCACAAATCCAGAAATTTTTGTTGGAGGAGATGTATTTAAAATTGATGATGAAATAGTTAGAGTTAAAGTTGTTGGTTTTGGTGGGACTAATACTTTATTAGTAAATAGATTCTGGTTGGGAACTTTACCTTCGGCACATGATGTTGGTGCTGGTTGTACAAAGTATTCAGGCGATTATAACATTGTAGACAATACTATTCATTTCTACGATGCTCCATATGGAAAAGTTCCCATTACTCCTAAAGAACCAAAACCAGATGAAGTTGATTTTGTAGGAATTTCTACAAGCTCTTCTTTCTCCGGAAGAATATTTAATAAGTCTGGAAATATAAATGGATTAAGTCCAACTTATTCTGACAATATTTTAATCAATGACTTGTCTGAACAATTTACTGGAATTAAGAGTGAATTTGTCATAACATCTAGTGATCCAGGTCTTAGTGGAATTTCAACTTCAAATTTATTTGTACTTGTCAAAAATATTTTACAAATACCTTTTAATTCTGAGAGAAATATTGATGGTTCATTTATTTTAGGACAAACACCAGGTGGCGATCCAACAATAATATTTAAGCAAGAACAAGAAGTTTCCAATCTTGAAGATATAAATGCAACAAACTTACCTTCTGGTGGAATAATAGTCAGTACTGGATCCACATTTGGGCACGGATATCAACCATTAAAAACTCCCGGAGCATCAGTTACTATTGATAATACTGGATTAATTTCAAATATAACTATTGGATCTACTGGAAGTGGGTATAGACTAATTGATTCGAAAGAGATTTTTGTAACGACCTCTACAATTTCTTCTTCTGGATCAAACGTGCTAACTATAAATGAAGAAAGAAGTTTGTTTGATAAGCTTCCATATTCATCAAGGGCATTATGCAGTACTGGAATAGGAACTATTTGTAATGATCTGGAAATTTTATCATATGATTCTATTGCTTCTACTATTACATTATCGGAAAACTTGGACGAAGATATTCCAGCAGGTTCTACAGTTTCTATAAAGTTAACGGAACTATCTTCGGAAATAGTTGATATTGGAATTAGAACCGAAAGTCCTTCAGATTATGATGTAAATTATATTGGATTTACTACAGTAATTTCTGGTTCAATTTCAACAAATATAAATTTTGTTAATCCTGGAATATCATTTACGAGTTTTTATGATGTATTTGAAACTTTATCAACATTTCCAGTATCTGTTGGATCGACAATAGTTTATGTAAACACAATACGAAATATAAACAATATAAACAGTTATGTTTCAGTTAATAGTGATTTTAATGTAAAAGTTAATGGAATTGGAAATACCTTTATAACTCTAGACACTCCAATAACTTCTAACATTATATCTGGCGATAAGGTCCTTATAAGAAGATTTTCCCCTCCAGAGATTGTATTTGACTCTCCAATAGGATATTATGAAATTCCATTAGTCTATAGTTCTAGTTCACCTTCTGTTGGAATAGGAACAGGTGCTAAGATTAATTTGACGGTAGGTGAAGGAGGAAGAGTTATTGACTTTAAATTTGTAAATAATGGATATGGATATAGACCTTTTGAAGTTTTGACTGTACCAGTGGGAGGGTTGACTGGAATACCAGTTGATCAGTCAGTTGCATTTGAAGAATTTAAACTCTTTATTGATGATGTGTATGATACAAAATTCTCTGCCTGGTCTATTGGTGATTTGGAAGTTATTGATAATTTTGATGATTTATTTGATAATAGTAGAAGAATTTTCCCAATTAAAATTAATGGAGAACAAAAATCTATTAGAGCTAAAAAGGGATCAAATATTGATATTCAAGCTGTACTAATAGTCTTATATAACGATATTCTTCAAGTTCCCGGAGAAGGTTATACTTTTAGTGGCGGGAGTATTATTACTTTCCCAGAAGCTCCAAAAATTGGAGATACTGTTTCAATAATATTTTATAGAGGAAATAGTGATGTTGATGTTTTAGATGTTGATGTTCTTGAAACTGTAAAAATTGGAGACTCTGTGTTTATTACTAGTGACAATAAGAGTTTAATTCAAAATGAAAGAATTGTTTCCGATGTTGTATCTTCAGATTTTGTAAATACATTAATTTATACTGATAAGGGAATAAGTAGAGATTCCGAATTATTAAGACCGATAACTATTGCAAAACAACAAGTTGATTTTGTTATTGATAATCAATTTATCGGAAAAGATAGAACTTATTATGAACCATCAATTTTACCATCTGCAAACATAATTTCTGACATAAGATTAGACAGTACTGAAATTTATGTTGATACATTAAAACCATTTTTTGACAATGCTGCTGAACAAATAGATGAAAAGCAAAGAAATGTCATTAAAATTATTGACACTCGTGATAAAACTTCTGCCGTGGCAGGTGAATGTGGTATTTCTGCTGGTGGAGGAATTTCTAGTATCGATATTCTCGATGGCGGAAGTGGATATGAAAGTGCACCAAATGTAAATATTCAATATCCAATTTTATCAAACCCAGTTCCAAAAACACTAGAATTGACGAATATTCAAAATATTACTGGAACTATATCAACAGTTGGAGTATCGACTGCAGTTGTAGGTGAGCAAATTTTGGGTAATATTAGTGGAGCATCCGCAATTCTCGCAGGAATAACTACCGATAATGTAATCAAAATTGTTCCAACTAATTTAAAAACTTTTGAAGTTGGTGAAGAAATAATTTTATTTGAATCTGGATTTAGTGCAGATGTATTAAAATCAGATCCTGCAGAATTTGCCACAGCAGTTGCGAATATTTCTTCATCTGGTCAAGTTGATAGTATTACAGTTACAAATGCAGGAGTCGGATATTCTTATGGACCAATTAAAAAACTAAAAGTTTTGAAAAATGGAACAGGATATCCTCCGATATTGAATGAATCAAATAATACGTTCAGTGGAGCAAGACTTAATAGTGGGAGTGGTATAGGTTTAAATGCATCAGTTGACGTCAATTTAATTATTGATCCAATTACAGAAAATTTGATTGTCGATTCTTCAAATATTAATATTGAAAATCCAGGATTCAGATATTCTGTTGGAGATATTGTTTATATTGATACTTTTGATAATCCGGGAATTGGCGAAACATTTAGAAATTATAAGTTAAAAACTCCAATAATATATGAAGTTTCTCAAATTGAAAGTCCAAGGGTTTCTATTGATCCGCCAACTACAACTACCGAGGTTATAAGAGATGTTGAGTTTAGTGGAGATTATGGAGTTGTTGTTGGAATAGCAACTATTGATAGGGAAATTATTGGTGCCATTGATCCACCAGCAATAGAGCTTGATTTGTATATTCCAGAAGATTCCATTTTAAGAGATCCAGTTTATATTGGAGATACTGTTGTTGGTTCTTCTATTACAGTAAGTCAACTTCAACCTGGTGATTATTTACGTTTATTTAATTCTAGAATTGGCAATTCTCCCAATTTTGGATATCAACTCGTGAATGGCGTTGCTGATAGTATTTCAAATTCCTCAAATATGGATAATATATATCAGGTTGTAAGGTCTAGTATTGTTACAATTAATTCTAATTTATATTCTCCAGGAACTCCAATAGTTGTTAATAGAATCGTTTGTTGCGTTGATAATTTGGTCTCAATACCATCTATAAGTCCAACCGACCCTTCTTTGCAAGGATATATTGCGGAATTTAGTTGGGGTAAGATTGATAGTTTGGACAAGAGAGTATTCCCTAAAAATTTCTTTATTGACAAAACAACAAATCAAAATAATCCAGTTGTTCAAAGATTTAATCCATTAAGATCTTCAAATTATCAATATTAATTTTTTACTTCCAAACTGCTTTATAAATAATCAAAAAATGTTAAAAAATGTCGGCAATTATAACTGACCAACTTAGAATATCTAATGCGCTAAGATTTATTGATGATTTAAATTCTAGTGATAATGGGTATTACGTTTTTCTAGGTCTCTCAAACTCAACCGAATATTCTGCTACTTGGGAAATTAATCCACCTTTCCCTAGAGATAATTTTAATGAAGAAAATAAGATCTGGGACACTATGTTTTCCTTGAAAAAAATTTCCCCGGGTGATGTGTCTCCTGTTATTAGAAGGGTTAATTGGGAATCTGGAAGAACTTATGATATGTATCGACAAGATATTAGTATAGACAAGCGTGCAAATCAAACAGATTCCACTAGTTTATATTCCTCAGACTATTATGTGATAACTCAAGATTATAGAGTTTATATATGTCTACAGAATGGAACTACTCCAGAGTCTCCTAAAGGAAATCCTTCCCTTGATGAACCAACATTTACAGACTTGGAACCAAGATCTGCAGGAACTAGTGGTGATGGATATATTTGGAAATATCTTTATACAATAAGACCTAGTGAAATTATAAAATTTGATAGTACTAATTTTATTCCCGTTCCTAGAGATTGGAAAACTAATCAAGATTATTCTGCAATAATACAAAATGCTTCAACCAGTGGTCAATTAAAAATAATTAATATTGTTGATAGGGGAACTAATTTAGGAGCACCGGGATTATATCAAAATATTCCAATTAGAGGTGATGGTTCTGGAGCTACTGCAACAATTATTATTGGAACAGATAGAACTGTGGATAGCATATTTGTTTCCAACGGTGGAGATGGATATACATATGGAACTGTTGATTTGTCCAATTCTGGCATATTCTTGACGGACGCTCCAGTATTTGATGTCATCATTCCCCCAAAGGGAGGTCATGGATCCGATATTTATAGAGAACTTGGTTCTACTAATGTTCTTTTATACTCTAGAATTGAAAATGATACTGGTAATCCAGATTTTGTTGTTGGCAATAAAGTGGCAAGAGTTGGAATTGTTAAGAATCCAGAAGCATTTGATTCTACTTCAATTTTAAATATTGAAAAGGCTAGTTCTGTGTATGCTTTAAAATTGGAACCAAATACTCAAACAATTTCTCCTAATGCAACATTTACACAAACAATTGTCGGTGTTGGAACTGCAGTAGGAAGAGTTGTTTCTTATGATTCCGAAACAAGAGTTTTAAAATATTGGCAAGATAGAACATTTTATGGATACACAACATCCGGATTGACAACAAGTGCTACAAATGGATATGAACAAGTTCAATTTTCAACGGATGGAAATATTCAAATTAATACTGTTACTATTCCGATAGATAATGGTTTTAGTGGTATATCTACCATAATAAATAATGGTACTGTATACCTTGGTCAAAATTTTGAAAATGGATTTTCTAATCCGGAGGTAAAAAAATATACAGGCGATATAATTTACGTCGATAATAGACCTTCAATTAGCAGATCTTCAAATCAGAAAGAAGATATTAAAGTCGTTTTACAATTCTAATCAATCATGCCACAAGAAACTAATTTGAATGTAACCCCATATTTTGATGATTTTGACGACAGGAAAAATTTTTATAAAGTTCTTTTTAAACCAGGGTATCCTATTCAATCAAGGGAATTGACAACACTTCAGTCAATTCTACAAAATCAAATTGAAAAATTTGGATCTCATATTTTTAAAGAAGGTTCTCCCGTTCTTGGTGGCAATGTTGTTTATAATAATTATTATGAAGGCATTCAAGTAGAATCAAGTTATCTTGGGATTTCTGTAGATTCTTATTTGGATAATTTTATTGGAAAATATCTCATTGGACAAGATTCTCAAGTAAAGGCTAGAGTAGAATTTATTTTGCCTGCAGATGAATCTCCAACCACAAATACAATAATTTATGTATCTTACAGGGATTCTAGTTTAACTGAGAATACTAGAGAATTTAATCCCGGAGAAGTTTTACTTTCAGAAGAAGACGTTCCATTTATATCAGGTGGAGTCACCAGCATTCAGTCTGGTCAAGGAGTTTCTAGAGTAACTCCCCAAGATTCTTCTATTATTGGATCTTCAGTAACTATTGCTTCTGGAGTTTATTTTATTAGAGGATATTTTGTAAATGTTAATGAGGAAACTATATTATTGGATCCAATATCAAATAATGTAACTTATAGTGTTGGATTAAAAGTTACTGAAGATATTGTTACTTCAGATGATGATGAATCTTTAGTAGATAATTCTCAAGGATTTACAAACTTTGCAGCACCTGGTGCAGATAGACTTTCAATTTCAGTCTCTTTGGCAAAATATTCAATTACAGAAACACAAGATGAAGGATATATTGAGTTATTTAAGGTAGTTGATGGATCTCCAGATAAAGTTCAAAGAGATGCTGAATATAACCTATTGGCAAATGAATTTGCTAGAAGAACTTATGATGAATCTGGAGATTATTATGTAACTCCATTTAAAGTCGATGTTAAAGAGTCTTTAGATAACCTTAAAGGAAATAAAGGTGTATTTAGGCAGGGACAAATAACATATGGAAATAATACTGCAGATGAATCTTTGGGGATTTATAAAGTATCTCCAGGAAAGGCATACATTAGAGGATTTGAGGTAGAAATTCCAAATCCAACATTTATTGATTTTGCAAAACCAAGAATTACAAAGACTTTGCAAAATCAAAGTATCGTATATGAAACCGGAGCAACTTTCACATTAAACAGAGTTAATGGAACTCCTTCTTTGGGTATTTCAACCGATTATACGGTGACTTTAAGATCTGAAAGATTGGGTTCTGATATAAATGCGGAACCCGGAAAGGAAATTGGTCTTGCTAGAGTTTATGATTTTGCTTTAGAATCTGGTTCTTACAATTCAGTATTTCCATTTTCAAATGAGTGGGATATTACTTTATTCGATGTACAACCTTATATTGAATTTAATTTAAATAATCCAATTACTTTAGATGTTCCTACTTTTATTAAAGGTAGTTCTAGTGGTGCTTCAGCATTTTTAAAAGAGTCTGTAGTAAATTCTGGAATTATTACTGCGTACAATGTTGAAGGCAAGTTTCTGAGGGGTGAAAAGTTAAGTTTTGATGGAATTCAAAATAATAGAATTATTAAATCATTTACAGAATATGATATTAATGATTTTAAATCAATTTATGCATCTCCAGTTGGATCTGGAGTAACTTTTAGTGCAGATTTGGTACAAAGACCAAAATCATTTGCCGGTTCTGTGTCTATTTCCGATGGATCATCAGGAATTAGTACTGTAACAAGTTCTGATTTTGTATTTTTTGGTAATGTAAAAGAAAATGACATTGTAGCATATTCAACACCAGGAGATATTGTACCTACTTATGCAAAGGTAAATTCAGTTTCTGAAAAGTCTTTGGTAATCGAATCTGTTACACCAGTTGATGGAGTTTGCGTATCTTCTCTCCCAACTTCAGAGTTAAATGTTTCTGATTTTAGAATTCTAAAATCTGGACTGCAAGATTCTTCGGATAACACATTATATACAGTATTTCCAAAAGATAAAATTTCTTCTGTCGATTTAGAAGATTCTGAAATTATTATCAGAAAGCAAAGAACAATAAACATTGCAAACAACTCTTCAGGTACTATAGTTCTTCCTGCAAATGAAAGATTCTTACCATATGATGAAGAAAGATATTCTGTTGTATATACTGGTGATGGAACTACAGATCCTCTTACAGAAGATAAGTTTCTATTTACTCTCGGATCTCAAAGTTTACAAATTAATGGGTTAAAAGTTTTAAGTGGAACTGCAATTTTAACTTATACCGTTAAAAAATTAAACGTAAGTTCTAAGGTTAAGAAAAGGAATAGAGTAAACTCTATTATAGTTGATAAATCAAAATACGATTATTCTGGAATCGGACAAACTACAATTAATGATGGTTTAGAATTTGGCAATTATCCTTATGGAACAAGAGTACAGGATGAGGATATTTGTCTAAAATTCCCTGATGTTACAAAATTATTGGGAGTATTTGAAACATCAAGTGCCACAGATGCTCCAACTCTCAAATCAATTACTTTAGATTTGGGAGCACTTTCAACTGCTAATTTAATATTAGGAGAAGAAATTGTTGGTCAAACTAGTAATTGTGTAGCAATTCTGGTAGAGAGAATTAATTCAAATACTGTAAGTTATATTAGTTTAAATTCTTCAGAATTTACTTCTGGTGAAGGAGTATCTTTCTCGGATTCGAATGTAATTTCAACAATCAGTTCTTTAAATAGAGGTAATTGTAAAGATATTACTGATAATTTTATATTCAATAATGGTCAGAAAAGTACTTTCTATGATTATGGAAGAATTATTAGAAAAGAAAGATCTAGAGAACCTATAAAAAAATTAAAAATTGTTTTTGAATCAACTTCTATAGATCCAGCAGATGAAGGAAGTTTCTTTACTGCAAATTCTTATGGACAATTTAATTATTGCAACATTCCAGCATATGATGGTTTAAGAAACTATAACATTTTAGATTTGAGACCAAGAGTAACTCCTTATACAGTCACTGCTGGAGCAAGGTCTCCATTCGAATCACTATCCAATAATTTTGTTAATGTTGACAATCAAAATACTCCAATTTTGGCATCTGATGAAGATATTATATTAGATTTTTCATATTATTTACCAAGAATTGATAAAATTATTTTATCAAAAGAAGGTCAATTTGAATTAATGATTGGCGACCCTGCGGAGAATCCCCAAGCTCCATTAAATCTTTCAGAGTCTCTTGATATTGCTACAATAACTCTTCCTGCTTATTTCTGCACTAACGATGAGGTTAGAGTTGATCTTGCTAAGCACAAGAGATATAGAATGGTTGATATTAAAAAATTGGAAGACCGAATAAAAAATCTTGAGTATTATACAACCCTTTCACTTTTGGAAAAAGAGACTGCTAGTTTCACTATAAAAGATTCAAATGGTCTTGATAGATTTAAATCTGGATTCTTTGTAGACAATTTTACAACTTTAATTTCGCAAAAATCTTCATCTGTTGCAAAAAATTCAATTGATGTAGAAAATTCTCAATTGAGACCATCTGTTTATACGACATCAATAGATTTAATTCTTGGTCATACAAATTCCAATGGTTCAATTAATTTTAATGATGAAGATTTTGATTATAAGTCAAATCAATCTATTGTCGGAGAAAATGTTAGAAAATCTGTTGGTTCTGTTGGAAAGGGAATTTTAACATTAGATTATTCCGAAACTGAAGAAATAGTTCAACCATATGCAACTAGAGTTGAAAATGTAACTCCATATTTGGTCACTTTCTATGGCGGAGTTGCTTCTCTAAATCCCTCTTCTGATATTTGGTTAGATCCTATAGTTTTAGATCCTATTGATTTGGGTGTTCAACAAGGAGAAACTCAAATTGTTGAAGTTGAATTGGATGAAATTCCAGATCCAAACTCTGGATGGGCTCCAGTTATATTTGGTGCTTGGGAAACTTCTTGGACAACAATATCTGCCCCAAGAGAAGTTTCTAGAGGACCAAAATATGAAAAGAATGGAAAGTGGTATCAAGATGTTGTTTACGCTAGAGATAAAGAAGGTTTTAAAACTAGAATTGGTGATACCAACAGAATTACATTCTCAGATACCCCAGTATCATATGGAGAAAATGTAGTAAGTATTGATATTGCAACATACTGTAGATCTAGAAATATTGAGTTGGTTTCTAAGAAATTGAAACCTTATACTCAAATGTATACTTTCTTTGATGGTCAAAGAGTTGATGAATTTGTAGTTCCAAAACTTTTGGAAGTTGAAATGATATCTGGTATTTTCCAAATCGGAGAGACTGTTAGAACTCTCAAAGCACAAGATGCAACTGGAAATGCAAATATTAGATTCCGTCTTTGCCAACCAGATCATAGAGGTGGTAGATATGATTCTCCAACAGAAGTATATTCTTTTAATCCATATACAAGAACTGCAGATGTTCCAACAAGTTATTCCGAGTCATCAACATTTTTAAATATTGATACATTTTTATTAGCTGAAGAAGCAATTGGAGAATCTTTCGGATACGTTTCTTCTGGAATGCTTTTAATTGGCAACACTAGTAATGCTATTGCTAGAGTTCAACCTGTAAGATTGGTCACAGATAATGTTGGAACAGTAATTGCATCCTTATATATTCCCGATCCATCGGTTCCAAAGAATCCAAAATTCACTACTGGTGCAAAGATTGTAAGACTTTCAAGTTCTCAGAGCATTTCGACTGTTCCAGGACTTCTAAACAGTTTGGCAGAAGCAGCATTCTTTTCAAAAGGTACTATTAAGACAACTCAAGATTCCTTTGCAACAATTAGAGATACTATAAAGGAAGTTGGGACATTATCTCAAACAATTCCAATTTCAACAACAGATTTTTCTCAACCGATTGCAGTCGAAGTTCCTGCTCCCCCACCAAAACCACAACCACAACCATATCCAACACCAAAACCAGAACCATCACCATCACCGGAACCAAAACCCGGTCCAAAACCATCTCCCGGTCCAAAACCCGGTCCAAAACCATCTCCTGGTCCAAGACCATCTCCTGGTCCAAGACCATCTCCTGGTCCAAGACCATCTCCTGGTCCAAGACCATCATCAAAGAAAATTGAACAATTTAAGTTATATACAGTTCCAGGAACATATACATTTACTGTTCCAAAGGGCGTAACTTCTATTGAAGCTTCTGGAGTTGGTGCCGGCGGTGGTGGTGGATATGGTAAAGGAAAAAGACCTGGCGGTGGCGGTGGCGGCGGTGGAGTTTGCTCTAAGAAAATTTCAGTAAATCCTGGAGAAGTTTTGACAATCCAAGTTGGATCTGGAGGAAAAGGTGCATCTTCAGATAACAAGGCAACGAATGGAGAATCAAGTTTTATCTTAGGCAAAAATATAGTTGCCAGAGGTGGTGTTGGTGGATCTAGCACTTCTAAAGGTAAAGGTGGAAGTAATAGTGGTGGAGGTGGAAAAGGTGAAGATGGTAGATATGATAGAGATGATGATGATAGAAGAGGTGGATACGGTGGTGGTGCAGGACGTAGAGGCGGTGGAAATTGCGGACACCCTAAAGATGATGATAGCTGTACTTCAGCAACTGGCGGAGTTGGTGGAAATGGTATAGAATTTGCAGGATCTGGTGGAACTAACGGTGAAGTACCAAGATGTGGAGACACGGATGGTGGAAGAGGTGGTACTTTCGGTGGCGGCGGTGGCGGTGGCGTCAAAAATGGATCAGGTGCTGATGGTTCCCCTGGCGCATTCCTATTGAAGTGGAAAGAATCTAAAGATACTGCATCATCATCACTAATTCCACCTGTAGGATTAGATCCACTAGCACAATCATTTACTATTAGTGCTAAAGAGGGAAGATTCGTAACGGCAATTGATTTATTCTTCCAATCTAAAGATGATACTTTACCAATTATTGTTGAGTTGAGACCAATGTCTCTTGGATTACCAACTGGAGAAATTTATCCATTCTCTCAAATTGTTGTATTCCCCGATGACATTGAAATTTCCGAAGACGCTTCAATTCCAACAAGAGTTCAATTTGATGCTCCAGTTTATCTAAAGGGAGAAACTGAACACGCAGTTGTTATCAAATCGGATTCTACAAATTACTATGCTTGGATTTCTAGACTAGGTGAAGTTGATATTACTACAGCTTCTTTACCAGAATCTGGAAGAACTATAGTTGCAAGTCAACCAGATATTAGTACAATTGGATCTTTATTTAAGTCTCAGAATGCTTCAACTTGGACTCCAAGTCAATTTGAGGACCTGAAATTCACATTGTATTCTGCAGTATTTGAGACTGAAGGAAATGCAAGTTTCTTCAACCCAAATCTCACTAAAAAGAATAAACAGTTCTCAAAGTTAAGTAATAATCCTATAGAAATTTACTCCAGAAAAATTAAAGTTGATATTTCGGAAACTTTAAATGATGTTGGATTTACTTTTGGTAATACTGTCGTTCAAACTGGAACTAATGCAACTGGAAATTATGTAGGTGCTACTGGATCTGTTTCAAGTATTTCTATTACTAATAGTGGAATTGGTTATACTCCTTCAAATGGAACATCTTTCACATATTTTAATGTTCCTTTGGTAAATTCTTCATCTGAAGGAAAATTAGCGACAGCAGATATTACTATTGGAAGAGAAATTTTACCAGACGGTAGTTTTAATGATGGAGTTGCAATTGCTGCAACTATTACATCATCTGGGGTTGGGTATCAGAAAGGTGATGTTTTATCTGTTGATCAGTTAGGAGATCAACAATTGGGCAGAAATTTACTACTAACTGTTGATGATGTCACCGATTTCAATCAAATCATTATTGACAACGTTCAAGGCAATTTCCAAACAGGAAATGCATTTACTTTAACTTATACAAATCCATCTGGGATTAATGTCAATATTAATGATGGTACAACTCCTCCAGTTAATATTACTGAAATAACTGAAATCACGGATGGATTACATATCAAAGTAAATCATCAAAATCATGGAATGCATTCAGAAGTAAATTTCGTTGAATTGTCAAATATTAAATCCGATATTGATCCAGTTTCTTTATCAGAAACTATCACATCAAATGACACTGCTTTATCTGCAATTACTGTTTCATCAACCACAATATTCAACACTTTTGAAAATGAACTAGTAAGTTCTATAAATCCAGGTTATATACTAATTAATAGAGAAATTATTAAGTATACTGGTGTTTCTGGCAATCAATTGACTGGTATTGAACGTAAGATTAATTCTTCAGACAGTTCAATTTTAATAAAAGCTTCACCACACTTTATTGGAGATGATGTATACAAGTATGAGTTGAATGGGGTTTCTTTACTTAGAATTAATAAAACTCATACTCTACAAGATACTGTAGTTTTAGATCCAATTGGACTAGACTATTATACATTGTACATTGATACCGTGAGACCTGATCCTACATTAAAACCATTATATTTTGCAGATACCAAATCAACTGGAGGATCCACTGTTCTAGCATCAAGCAACATTCAATTTGAAATTATCAAACCAAACGTTGAAACATTTATTCTGCCAAGAACAGGAATATCTGCAGACTTGAGAACAGTTTCCGCAACAAGCATTGGTGGCGTTGAACCTTCCTTTGTTGATCAAGGGTATCAGAGAGTTGATTTGAATGTAAACAATAATATGAACACAAGTAGATTAATTTGCTCACTAATCAATGAGCAGACTTATTTGCAAGACCAACCTGCAAATAAATCTCTTGAACTAAGAACTTTCTTAACTACAGAAAATGATAGAATCAGTCCTGTTATTGATTTGGATAGAGTTGGTGCAATTTTAGTTTCCAATAGAGTCAATAGACCTATTGAAGATTACGTAAATGATTCTAGAATTTCCACATTGCAAAAAGATCCTATAGCATTCTATTATGCAACAAAACCAATTTCTCTAGAAGTTCCAGCGACTTCAATAAGAACTTATATTGCCGCATATATTAATAGAAATGCTGATATTAGAGCATTTTATGCATTAATGAAGGATCCAACTGAAACTCCAATTTATTATCCATTCCCAGGATATTCAAACAAATTGGTATCTGGAGAAATTATTGATATTGCCAACAGTGATGGAACTCCCGATAAATTCGTTCCAAATAATGAGTTATTTGGAAATGGAGATACTGAAAATTATTTCAAAGATTATGAATTTAGTGTAGACAATTTGGCAGAATTTAGGTACTTTAGTGTTAAACTGACAGTATCATCCAACATTCAAGTATATCCACCAAAACTAAGAGATCTTAGAGTAATTGCATTGGCATAATGAAATACAGTAAAATAAAGGGTCACGAGAATCTAATTCGTGACGAAAAAACCAAATCAATCATTAATACTAATATTAATGAATATGAAAATTATATTAAAATGAGAAATATAAAACAAACTGAGGTGAAAGCGCTGTCCGAAATCGGGGAAGTTGACCTCGCGGCTGTTGAGAAGATCAAAGGCCAATGGCTAATCCAGGAAAGCCGGTTTGTTCTCCAGTTTACGGATCGTTTTGCCGGTATGGTGGATGGGCTGAGGTACTACCATTATAAACGAGTAGGCACTAACCCCCGTTATCCCTATATTTATACGATTGTAAAATCCAAAAAGAGTG
>Ga0209536_100002578_pt1 | contig 29571 bp, 24 predicted proteins | sample DeeMarSeWOR28_12_FD_187461 | JGI IMG/M metagenome (GOLD analysis project Ga0209536, IMG submission 187461) | Marine sediment microbial communities from White Oak River estuary, North Carolina - WOR-2-8_12 (SPAdes) (version 2) | ecosystem: Environmental > Aquatic > Marine > Intertidal zone >...
CGCGAACATGGGGGGGCCTGTGTATGGAAGGCCGCTTAGGTGGTCGTGGTTTTGGGGCGGGGTGCGCGTCCAGGACGGCCACAATGAGAGGCCGAGCCAGCTCAGCGTGGCCGAGGTCACCAGGGCCAGCTTTTCGAGCCAGGGAACCACCACGCGTCCCGCCAAGGGATTGCATCGGTGGCGGCGCAGGCGGCGTCCGATCCCACGGTAGAGGCGGCTGGCGATCAAGACCGCCCACCGCGCCCGAGGCGGCAAGAACCGCATGCCGGCATCACCGCTTTGGTAGTAGTCCTCGGCGATGGTGAGCACCTCGCCGACCACCAAGCAGACGGCTTCGGCATCGGCGCGGCCACGGACCACGTCGTCGGGTGCGACGCCGTAGGCGCTCAGTCGATCGGACGGCAAGTACACGCGACCAGCCTGCGCGTCTTCGAGCACGTCGCGGGCGATGTTGGTGAGTTGCATGGCGATACCGAGGTCGATGGCGTGCTGCCACGCGCGCGGGTCACGAACGCCCAGCACGGCGCACATCATCAAGCCGACCGTGCCTGCGGCGCGGTAGCAATAGCGAAGGAGCTCGCGATCGGACTGAAGCCGGACGACACGCAGATCGGACGACATGCCCAAGAGCAGCTCGCGCACCACGCAAAAATCGATGCCGTGCTCGACGCATAACGCACGGAACCAACGGTACTGCTCGGGCCAAAGCGCCTCGCCGTCGGGCTCGGCCTCGAGCGCGGCCTGGAGCTCGGCGAGATGCTGGCGCGCCTCCGGCGTGACCGACCCTCCGTCGACCAGATCGTCGACCGTGCGGCAAAAGGCATAGAGCGCGGCCACTTTGCGGCGTTGTGCGGTACTCAGAAACGCAGACGCCCAACGGAACGAACGCGCATGGAAGGCCAACATCTGCCACTGCGCGGTCTCGCGGGCGCGTGCCTCTGCCTCGGCGCTCATGCCGTCACCGTCTCCGGAAGTGAAAGGACGCGGCCGTGCGTCTCGGCTTTTGGAACGACGCGTTCGAGCACCTTGGCGGACGAAAGCACGCCTGGAAGCCCGGCGCCAGGATGAACGCCCGCCCCAACGAAATAGAGACCGCCCACGTCTTCCGACGCGTTGTGGAAACGGAAATAGGCTGACTGCCGGAGGGTCGGCTCGAGGCCGAAGGCCGCGCCGCGGTACGAGCGAAGCTCCGTTTCGAAGTACCGTGGGTCGACGTGGAACTGCGTGGCCAGGTTTTCGCGAAGCCCGGGAAGATGATGCGCGTCGAGGGCGTCGAGGATGCGATCCATGTAGCGCGGGCCCTCCACCGACCAGTCGATGCCGCTTTGCTGATTGGGAACCGGCGACAGAACGTAGAAGCTCTCGGCCCCTTTCGGCGCGAGGCTCGTGTCGGTGCGCGTCGGCGCATGCAGGTACAAGGAAAAGTCGTCGGCCAGCTTCTTGCGGTCGAAGATCTCCGTGAGCAGCTCCCGGTACCGCGGCCCGAGCAGGATCGAATGGTGGGCGAGGTCGGGATAGGTCTTGTGCGTGCCGAAGTAACCGACGAAGAGGCTCATCGAGTAGCGCTTGCGGGCAATCGCGGCGTCGGAGTGCTTTCGGCGGGCCGCGGGGTCGATGAGCTGCGTGTAGACCATGGCCGGATCGGCGTTCGAAACGACGACGTCGGATTGCAAGAACGTCCCGTCGCCGAGCAGCACGCCCCTGGCTCTGCCGTTCACTACCTCGATGCGCTCGACCGGCGCGTTGAGGCGCATGTCGACGCCGACCTCGCCGAGCAAGCGAACAAGCCCCCGGACGATGGCCGTGGTGCCGCCCTTGGCGAAGTGAATGCCCCACTTCCGCTCGAGCCAATGGATCAAGAGATAGATCGCAGGCGCGCGGAAGGGGTTTCCTCCGATGAGCAGAGGCTGGAACGTGAAGACTTGCCGGAGCGCGTCATCCTGGATGTAGTGCGCCACCAAGCCGTAGAGGCTCTTGTAGGCGCGGAGGCGCAACAGGTCGGGGACGACCCGCATCATGTCTCCGAAGCGCGAGAAGTCCGCATCGACCAGCTCGGTGTAGCCGACGTCGAAGATGCGCTGCGAATGGGCCAGGAGCTTCTTGTAGCCGTCCACGTCGCGGCTGTTGAACGCGGCGATTTGCGCGTAGAGCCGCTCGTCGTCGCCGACGTAGTCGAAGTGCCGTCCGTCTTGGAATGCGACGCGGTAGAAGGGATCGACCGGGACGAGCTCGAAGTAATCCTGGCGGTTCTTGCCAAAGAGCTCGAACAGCTCGTCGAAAAGATACGGCGCCGTGATCACGGTGGGGCCGGCGTCGAAATGAAAGCCCTCGCGCTCGAACGCGCGGGCTCGGCCGCCGGGCTGATCGCCAGACTCGACGACGGTGACGCGATAGCCCAAGGCGCGAAGCCGGGCGGCTGCTGCGAGCCCTCCAAAGCCTGCTCCAATGACGATGGCCTGCTTACTCAACTCTGGCTCCCTTCGTAGCCCTCATGGTGTCCCCGGCTGAAACAAGGTGCGCGCAAGAGGCGCCGCGCCAGCCGAAAGCCCTCTTCGAATCAGGTGCCATTGCACCGAGGTGGGCAGGCTTCGGAAGATGCGGGTCATGGCCGTGCCGAGCGCCCCGGGCTCGAGCGTGGCGCCGAGATAACCGGACCAGACCTCGCGCGGAAGCTCGAAGAACGCTTCGAAGAAGCGCGAGACCTCGTCGGCGTTCATCCGGACCAGCGTCTCGAGACCGAAGCCGTAGAGCTCCCAGAGCTTGCGGTGCGATCGAGGCCAGACGGCTCTGTTGCCGGCCGCCACCGCGTCGTCGATGTTGCCCGCATCGAGGGCGTCGAGGATCGCGTGCGCCACGGGCTCCGCTTTGCGAAGGACGTGGAACACGTGGTAGCCGGAGGCCGGGTGCATCATCGCCGCGGCAGCGCCGAACGGCACCACCCATTGCCCGGGCGCGGGCAGGCCTAGGCCCATCGGAATGGCGCAGCGCTCCTCGTCGATCCGTTCGGCGGCTTGCAGCCCGAGCGCGACGAGCCGCTTTTCCAATCGCGCACGCAACAGGTCCATCGAGACCGCGGGACGCCGCGCGAGGGACGTCTCCTCGATGAACAAACGATCCTGGCTCAGCGGCAATGCGTACAGGAACGATGGCGGGTCGGCGTCGTCGTTCACGGCGGGACGAAAATCCATCATGACCATTTGGCTCGGGTCGAACCCGTGTCCCGGTGCGCGCAGGAGCAAGCCATAGGCGATTTGGTAGGCGGGCGGCCGCTGATGAACACGGCGAACGAAGCCGGTGTCCGCGCCGGACGCATCGATGACGACGCGGGCGCGCTCCACCGCGCCGCTTTCCGTGTGCACCCAGGTCTGCCCGTCGCGGTGCTCGAGCTCGGCCGCTCGCTCCGAAACGACGCGAGCCGACCCACGTTCGAGCTGCTCCCAGAAGAAGGATTGCAGAGCGCCGTTGTCGAGCTTGGCGTAGGGCCGATCGAGTGCGCGTTGTCCTAGATGCGTCGCGACCACGGCTTCGTTCCACACCCGCTCGGCCAGATGCCCCATGCCGCCAGGAATCTCGTCGGCCCAAAGGCAGTAGTTCGGCTTCCAAGGGGCGCGCGGCGTCGGCGCAATCAACGCCACCGAAGCGCCGCGCCGGCCGGAAGCCGCGGCAATAGACGTGGCGGCTGGACCGCTTCCGAGCACTGCGATGTCGTAGATGCCTGTCATGGGTGCGTGCAGGAACCTAGCTTATGTGACCGGAGAGCTGTATTGACAAGACCTGGACATTGGCTAGACGAGGCATGGACAGCTGTCGAGATTGTTCGATAGACTCGAACGATGCTACGTCCCCGCCCGGGGCGCCAGCGGCCGGATGAGTGAGATCACATGGTGGTGGATTGTCCTGTTGGCAATCCTGCTCGGAGCCTGGGCCCTCTTGCGGCGAGGCCAGTGGCAAAGAGCGCTTGCATCCTTGATCGAAAAGCGCCTTGGCGGTTACCGGCAGCAGGCAACCACGGTCGATGACGCCCTACCGCGCACCCTCCCCGAACGCGGAACCCGCGTCGCGGTGATCGGAGGAGGTCTCGCGGGGATCGGAGCCGCGTCGGCGCTCGGCGAGCGAGGCATCGCGGTGACGCTCTTCGAGCGCAATCACTATCTGGGCGGGAAGATCGGCGCGTGGAAAGCCGCGATCGGTGATGGGCAGCAGACCCTCGACCATGGCTTTCACGCATTCTTCCGCCAGTACTACAACCTCAACCGCTTCTTGGACCGGCTCGGGCTGCGCCGGTCGTTTCGCGAGATCGAGGACTACCTGATCCTCGACGAAGCGGGGCGCTCGCTCCGCTTCGGCGACGTCGAGACCGTTCCCGCGCTGAACATCGTAGACCTCGCCAGGCGCGGCTTCTATCGTTGGCGCGACACGGCGGCCAAGCGCACGCGCGAACGGTTGAGCGCCTTCGTACGGTTCGACATGGCGCACACCTACGAGGCGCTCGACGGGATCACCTTCGAGCGGTTCTGCGATGAAGCCGCCCTGCCCCCCGGGCTTCGGGTGTCGTTTCGAACGTTCGCGCGCGCGTTTTTCTCGGACGAGGCGGACCTTTCCACGGCCGATGTGCTTCGGGCGTTTCACTTCTACTACCTGAGCCACGACCACGGATTGGTGTACGACTTCCCGGCCGGCGACTACGAGACCTCGTTGCTCGCTCCGATCCGGTCGCATCTCGAGGCGCACGGCGTAGAGCTTCGCCTCGGCGTGCCCGTGCACGGCATCGAGCGCGGCGCGCACGAACGATTTCGCGTCGAAGGAGAGGAATACGACTGGGTCGTCATCGCGGCCGACATCCCGGGAATGCAGTCGGTAATTGCAGGCTCGGATTGGCTGCAAGAGGCACATCCGGCGTTCGTCGCCGACATGAACGCGCTCCGCACCTCGCACGGGTATGCGGTGTGGCGCCTTTGGGTGGACCGCGACGTTCGTCCGGGGCTGCCGACGTTCATCAACGTGGAGCGCAAGCGCGTGCTCGATTCGGTCACGCTCTATCACCGCATCACGGACGAGGCGCGCGCGTGGGCGCAGAGGCACGGCGGCGCCGTGTTGGAGCTCCATTGCTACGCCTTGCCCCGGGACATCTCCGATGAGCAGGAGGTGCGCCGCGTCTTTCTAGAGGAGCTCGCGTACTACTTCCCCGAGCTTCGAGGGCTTTCGATCGCAGCCGAGGCATTGCAAGTGCGCCACGACTTCCCCGCGTTTGCGCCCGGGCAGCGCGCGCACCGGCCCGCACCCGAGCTGCCCGTGGAGGGGCTTCTCATGGCCGGCGATTGGGTGCGGCTGCCCTACCCGATGACGCACATGGAAGCGGCGTTCACGTCGGGGCTCGTCTGCGCGAACGTGGTGCTCGATTCGCTCGGGCTCCGACGCGAGCCGATCTTCACCGTGGCGCCGCGAGGGCTCTTGGCACCGAAACGCGCGCGCGGCGCTTCAAAAGACGAAGCGGCCTGAGTCGACGTCCCAGCGCAGGCGGCGCCCGTAGTAGCTTCTGCGGATGTCGCGTTCGATCTCGCGTTCGTTACGGTTGCGCACGCCGAGCATGGCCCCCGAGGTGATCATCCCGATCGCCCCCGCCAAGGCGAACGAGCCGCCAAGCGGAACGAGCACGTCGCCCGCATTGTTGCAGAGGTACTCGTCGGGCTCACGGGCACGATCGACCCACTGACACTGCGAGGCCCCGACGCCGGCGAGAATGATCCCGACGCCGAACACCGCGCTGGTGGCGATCAGCGCGACGCGGGTGCGGCGGCTTCGCTCTCGCGCGTCTTCGAGCTCGTACTCGAGGTAGCCGGGGCTGACATAGCGCATGGGCGGCGCCGTGGTGATGATGCCGCCCGGGGGCGCCGGCTCCGAAGATGGCGGCGCTTCGACGGTCTGCGTCGTTTGCTGCGTCGCTTGTTCCGTGGTTTGTTGCGCCAAGACGGGTGCCGCGACCCATGCCAACCAGGTGGCGACCGCGATGCTGGTCGATGTCGCTCGATTCACGCGCAGACGCTAACCGTTTGGGCCCGGTTCATCAACACGCGCCGATTCGAGAAAATCGATCAGCAGACGGACGCGCTCGGGCAGCTGTCGCGTCGAGTACACGAGGTGAACCGGCTCCGACGGAAGGACCCACTCCGGAAAGATTCGCATCAACCGGCCCGTCTTTTCGCCTTCCGCGGCGTGCTGCTCGGGCATCAAGCCGACGCCCTGCCCTGCAGCCACGAGCTCGAGCATTGCGCCATAGTCGTCGACATTGACGCGGCCCGAAACCGTAAGCTCGACCGTCTCCAGTTGGTCGCCGCTTCCCCTTTCGAGTCGGAGCACCTGGGTCTGCCCCCGCTTTCGGTAGAGCACGAAGGGGTACGACTCGAGCTCGGTGATGTCGGAGCAGTCGATCTCGAGCTCGGGAGAGGCCGCGAGCCGAAAGTCCGAGCGAATCCACTTGCGCGCAATGAGGTTTTGGTCCGTGACGCGACCGGCGCGGATCGCGAGATCGACGCGCTCCTGAACCAAATCGACGAACCGGTTGGTGAGCACCAAGTCGAGGGAAATGTCCGGATAGCGCGCGAGGAACTCCACGAGCAACGGAATCACGAGCATGCGTCCGAGGTCGCTTGGCGCGGTGAGACGAACGGTGCCCCGTGGCTCGGTCGTGCTTTGTGCGAGGCCCGCCACGGCGCTATCGAGGGCGTCGATGGCGTCGACCACCGAATCGTAGAAACGGATGCCCTCGGGCGTCGGCGTCACACGCCGCGCGTCGCGATGCACGACCTTGGTGGCGAGCTGCTCTTCGAGCCGGGTGAGGCGCCGGCTGACCGTGGACTTCGGGATGCCCAGGTGGCGGGCCGCCGCAGCCAGGCTCTCGCGCCGGATGACTTCTACAAATGTTGCAATATTGTCCCGATCGACGTCCACTTGGACCAATAGTTGCGTTTTCGCAACGCTATGTCAATCGGATGCGCTCTGCCGGCGAGAACGCGGGGTGCCCATACTCAGCGCATGGACGGCACTTCGAGACGGGGCGTGTTGGCAACGCTCGGGGCCGCGGCGGCGGCGGCGATGAGCTGGGGCTTTGGTCCGAGGCTCCTCGGCCGCTCCTCCGAGGATGGGCAGATGCAGACCTCAGCAAAGACCAAGACGCGGACGCCTCGAAGGCTCCGCGGGGTGTACCCGCCTGGACCCGAGCACTGGGTCGGGGACGGCTTTCTCGTGAAGACGGTCTTTTGGCCGCAGATCGATCCTCAGATGCTGAGCCCCTTCTTGCTGCTCGACCACGCGGCGCGACGCCGCTTCGAGGCTTCGCCTTGGCGAAGAGGCGTGGGTGAGCACCCGCATCGCGGCTTCGAGACGGTGACCTTTGCCTACCAAGGCGAGATCGAGCACCGCGACTCGGCCGGAGGTGGCGGGCGAATCGGCCCGGGCGACGTGCAATGGATGACCGCCGCTTCGGGGGTGGTGCACGAGGAGAAACACTCCCAGGCGTTTTCGGAGCGCGGCGGTGACTTCGAGATGGTGCAGCTCTGGGTCAACCTCCCCGCCAGCAAGAAGATGAGCGAGCCGCGGTACCAGCCGCTTCTCGACCGCGAGTTTCCGAGACTGACGTTGGGCGCTGCCGAAGCGCGGCTCGTTGCCGGCACGCTCGACGGCAAGACGGGACCTGCCAGGACCCACACGCCGATCACCACCTTCGATCTCAGATTTCACGCGGAGGGCTCGTCCGAGGCGGAGCTTCCTTCGGGGTGGACGACCTTGGTGTTTCCGCTCGAAGGAGACGTGACGGTGGGCCCGGATCGGCAGCCGATTCCGTCGCGGCACTTCGGCGTGTTCGACCGCGACCACGATGGCCCGGTGCAGCTTCACGCCAGAGAAGGCGCGCGCGTGTTGGTGTTGGCAGGACAGCCGCTACACGAGCCGGTCGTGGCGTACGGGCCCTTCGTCATGAACACACGAGAAGAAATCGTCCAAGCCTTCCGCGACTATCAAAGCGGCAGGATGGGACGCTTGCTTTGATGGACGAGAAAGGCACGAGATGGGGAAGCTGATAGACGGCGTTTGGCACGACATTTGGTACGACACGAAGAGCACGGGCGGAAGGTTCGTACGAAGCACCGCCAAGTTCCGAAACTGGATCACCGCCGACGGAAAGAACGCGCCGAGCGGAAAGGCGTATCCAGCCGAAGCGGGCCGCTATCACCTCTACGTTTCCTATGCGTGCCCATGGGCGCACCGCACGTTGATCTTTCGAAAGCTCAAAGGCCTCGAACGCATGATCAGCCTGTCCGTGGTGAACCACTTCATGGGCAGCGACGGCTGGACCTTCCACGAGACCGATGGCGTCATCCCCGACCCGATTCACGACGCGGAGTTTCTTCATCAGGTCTATACCGCGGCGGATCCGGGCTTCACGGGCCGGGTGACCGTGCCGGTGCTTTGGGACAAGAAGACGGGGACGGTCGTCAGCAACGAATCGTCCGAGATCATCCGCATGTTCAATAGCGCCTTTGATCATCTCGGGGCCAAACCGGGTGACTTCTACCCGGAAGCGCTTCGGGAGGAGATCGATGCGGTGAACGAGCGCGTGTATCACACCCTCAACAACGGCGTGTACAAGTGCGGCTTCGCGACCTCTCAAGAGGGCTACGAGGAAGCCTTCGTCGAGCTCTTCGACACCTTGGACTGGATCGAAGCGCGGCTATCGGAGCAACGTTACCTCGTGGGCGATCGGATCACCGAGGCCGATTGGCGTCTCTTCACGACGCTCCTTCGCTTCGATTCGGTTTACTATAGCCACTTCAAGGCGAATCTTCGCCGTATCGTCGACTATCCGAACCTGTGGGCGTATACGCGAGAGCTCTACCAGGTCCCCGGTGTTCGCGACACCGTGAGCATGCACCACATCAAGCACCACTACTACGGCAGCCACGAGACCATCAATCCGACCCGCATCGTCCCGCTCGGCCCAGCCATCGACTTCGACGAGCCGCACAGGCGGCCGGAAATGCTGGCGGCACTCGCCGCCGAGTGAGGCCTCACGAACGCGTGGCTGCAGCAGCGACGCGCGTGCGCAGGGCGCGCACCGTCTTGCCGGCAGCTCTCTCGTTTTCGCGGCTGAAGACCGCGGACGGCAAGGGCATGTCCGGATGGACGTAGATTCGGAAGTCGACCTCGGTGCGGGCGCCGCCATCGACGGGCACGAGCCGCCAGGTCGCGCGGAATGCGTTCATGTTGCCATCGACGAGACGTGCCTCGACGAGCCGCGCCTCGCCGTCGCCGGCGCTCTCGGAAAACGTCAGCTGTCCCCAGAGCGTGAACGTGCCGGAAGCCACGCTGACCTCCATGTACACCATGGCCCTGTGACCGCGCTGCGCGAGGACCTTGGACTTGGTGAAGTTCGGCATGAACTGCACGTAGTTGGCGTAATCGACCACGACCGGAAGCACCTCGTCGATCGGCTCATCGATGATCGCAACCGCGTGGCCCCACGAGATGCTGGAGCCCTCCTCGGCGATCTGGGCGGTCCGAACCTCCGCTTCGCCCGCGGCCCGGACGGGACCGCTGGCGAGCAGCAAAGCTGCGGACAAAACACCCAACTCTATCGGCATGCGCATCGGCTGATTTTGCCTAGGGTCTCTCGAGGAATCCATTTCGATGCCTCCCGGTCGGCGGAGCGAGTTGCACCTGCCGTGCCAGGAGCGACCGAAAGCCGAAACGCTTTTTAGATCCGCTGCTTAGACGGATTCCGTCCGCGCTGTAGCACCCAAGACCCTGGCAAGAATGTCCGAGTGGCTCGTCGGGAAGCTACTGAATGCGCTGTCTGCGCCGCTACTGAACCGACACGGAAACCAAGCACTCCACAGCGCCGCCGGTCCCGCCCGTGCCATTGCCGCCCGTGCCGCCGGTGCCATTGCCGCCCGTGCCGCCCGTGCCACTGCCCCCTGCGCCGCCCGTGCCGCCCGTGCCATTGCCGCCCGCGCCGCCCGCGCCACTGCCGCCGGCGCCACCTGCACCGCCGTCGCCACCTGCGCCTCCGGTGCCACCTACGCCGCCCGTGCCGCCCGTGCCGCCGTCGCCGCCTGCGCCGCCGTCACCACCTGCGCCGCCCGTGCCACTGCCGCCCGTGCCGCCTGCGCCACCGGTGCCTCCGCTTCCGCCGGTGCCCTCATCGTCGACGCAATCCACGGCCACGGTCCATCCGTCTGCGCAGTACTCGAACTCATCGTCCGAAACCTCGACCGTGATCTCCTCTTCATTCGCCTCGCCGCAGGTGAACACGGTCTGCGCTGCGCTGGGATCGTCGAACGAGCCGCCGGTCGCAGTCCAGCTGAACTCGACCGGATCGCCTTCTTCGTCGCTTCCTTGCGCCTCCACGGCGAGCGCATAGCCGCTGCTCGTCTGAAGGGGCGCCACGATGACTTTCTCGAGCTCCGCGCAGATGTTGAGCTTGCCGTTGACGCGGACGCCGCCAAACTGCTCGGAGCCCTTGCAGTTGAGCATGACGTCGACCTCGGTGCTCACGCCGGCGCCCACGCTGAAGCTCGCCGCACCGCCGCACATCAGCGAGCCGTCCACCGACACGGCCGTCATCGTCACGACGTAGCCGTCACCGGGCGGGAGGCCGAACGTTTCGACCGAAGCGGTGGAGCCGGGTGCGTGCGTATCGATCACGCCGCCCACCGGCATCATCAGCAGATCGCCGGTGATCTCGTATGTGACCACGTCGATCACGGCGCCGTCGCCGACCTCGAGATTGATGCGCAAGGCGGTCACGCACGGATCGACCGCGTCGGTTCCGTCGCCCCCGCAAGCAGCGGCGGCCAGACCGAGGACGAGGGACCAAGCAAGGGTGTGAAAGGAGCTCCGGTTCGTCATTGCTTTCCTTCAATACGACACCCCGGCAGCCACGATGGACGCGGCCGAGAACACTGTGGGGGGAGGACGGAAAGGATAACCTCAGACGGGGTGGAGTCGTCAACGCGGAGGCGCAGATATCGCCAAAATTGTTACGGCAAATGCATAATGGGCATCGAATTGTGAGCTTCATTACGAACCCCTGGCATTGCCCTCCGATGCGCCCAGGCCCCCCGGGTGCTAACAAGGCCCGGCTCTACGATGGAGATCTCGCCACTCGATGGGAAACGCTGCCTGGTGACGGGCGGTGCGGGATATCTCGGACGCAATTTGGTGGCCGCCCTGCGCCGCAAGGGGTGTCCGGTCCACGTCCTCGACAAGGCGCCCTCCGCCAGCCCGGAAAAGGAGGTGCGCTGGTTCCAGGGAGACGTTCGAAGCGAGTCGGACGTGCGGGCCGCCTGCGAAGGCGTCGATACGATCTTTCACGCCGCTGCGGTCATCGAGGCGCTGACGCACGTGCGCCGATCGGTGGCCGAAACGATTCATGCGATCAACGTCGGGGGCACGAAGAACGTGCTTCGGGCGGCGCAACAGAATGGAGTCCGACGGCTCGTCCATACGAGCTCCATCGCGACCTCGTTTTGCGTGAACGGCGCCGGCGGCGACGAGAGCTCCCCGTACAGCACCGCGCGAGACTTGTATACCTCGACGAAGGTCGAGGCCGAGCGTGCCGTGTTGCAGGCCAATGGCGAGCATGGGCTGCTGACCTGCGCGATTCGTCCGGGCGGCATCTACGGACCCGGCGAGCGATTGACCTACGGGCGCCTCGTGCGCGCGCTCAAGAGGGGCGTGCCCCTGGTCGTGTTCGGCGACGGAAAGGCGCGGCTCGACTACGTCTACATCGACAATCTGGTCGATGGTGAGCTGCGGGCCGCCGAGCGGCTCACCGAAGGGTCGCCGGTCTGCGGCCAGGCGTATTTCTTGAGTGACGGCACGCCGATCAACGCGGGTCAGTTCAGCATCGAGCTCGTGCGCAACATGGGCCTGCGCGCTCCGCTCATCCGCGTGCCCGATCGCATCGCGCTGGCCGTGGGGTTTGCGTGGGAGCGCGTCTATCAGGTCTTCGGCGTGCCCAAGCCAGCGTTCACGGCCGCCAACGTGACGCTGTGCGATGTCGACCACTATTTTTCGATCGACAAAGCCAAACGCGACCTGGGGTACACGCCGCTGATCGATACGGAAGAAGGCCTGCGGCGCATGGCCGTGGAAGCCCGCCAGTACTACGACAGCCTGTGACCGGCTAGCGTCCTCGGCGCGGCTGTTCTATTTCGGAGGACAGCGATGATCCTCAGCGAGCAGCAAGCCATGATTCGGGAGTCGGCAGCGCGCTTTGCCGCGCAACGGCTGGCGCCCAACAGCCGCAAGTGGGAAGCCGCCGGCGCCGTGGATCCGGGTGTCCTTCGCGAGATGGGCGAGCTCGGGTTCATGGGCATGACAGTCCCCGAGCGTCATGGCGGCGCGGGCTTGGATTACGTCTCCTATGCGCTCGCGCTGATCGAAATCGCAGCAGGCGACGGCGCCGTGTCGACCATCATGAGCGTCAACAACGCGCCGGTGTGCGCGATCTTGGAGTCGTCGGCGAGCGAAGCGCTTCAGCAGCGCTACCTCGAGCCTCTCGCTTCGGGGAAAATCATCGGCGCCTTCGCGCTCACCGAGCCCCAAGCCGGCTCCGATGCCGCGAATCTGCAAACGCGCGCCGTGGGCACCGACCGAGGATACGAGCTGACCGGCACCAAACAGTTCATCACCTCGGGTAGGATCGCCGGCGCGGTGATCGTCTTCGCCGTGACCGATCCTTCCGCGGGCAAACGAGGCATCTCGGCCTTCCTGGTTCCAGCGGGCACGCCCGGGATGAGCGTGGCTTCGCTCGAGCACAAGATGGGCCAAGAGGCCTCGGACACCGCACAGCTCAGCTTCGAGGCCGCGTTCGTCCCCACGGACCATCTCATCGGACGGGAGGGCGATGGCTATCGCATCGCGCTCGCCAACTTGGAAACCGGACGCATCGGCATCGCGGCGCAATGCGTGGGCATGGCGCGCGCCGCCCTCGACCACGCGGTGGCATACGCCAAAGAGCGTCATGCCTTCGGCACGTCGATCGCAAATCACCAGGCTGTCGCGTTTCGGCTCGCGGACATGGCGACGGAGCTTCACGCGGCGACGACGATGGTGCTCGAGGCCGCTTCGTTGCGCGATGCGGGCGAGCCCTGCCTGAAGCAGGCGTGCATGGCGAAGCTCTTTGCATCGGAAGCCGCCGAGCGAATCTGCTCGGACGCGATCCAGATCTTCGGTGGCTACGGGTACTCGCGGGAGCTTCCGGTCGAGAAAATCTATCGGGACGTGCGCGTCGCGCAGATCTACGAAGGAACTTCGGACGTGCAGCGCATCCTGATCAGCCGCCAGCTCCTGCAGGGCGGTTGACCGCGGCTTGACGCCCGGGGCCCGCCGCATAGGCTCGGGGCATGTTCCGGCGGTTCGCCATTCGTGACCTGCTGATCCTCGCGGCCACCGTCGGCCTTTGGTGGCTGTCGCTCGCCGTGGCGCCGGGAACCACGCTTGCCTCGGTGCTTTCGATCAGCGCCGGCGTGGGGGCGGCCGTCTGTGCCTACGACTTGCACGAATGGGGACACCTCCTCGGCGCTCACCTCACCGACAGCGTCTACGTGCCGGCACGACGCGTGATTTCGCCGTTCCTCTTCAGCTACGACGCCGAGCGCAATACGCGGGCTCAGTTTCTCGTCATGTCGCTGGCGGGATTTGCGGCGACCGCGGTGTTCGTGCTCGCGCTTTGGCTTTGGATGCCGCAGGACCAGCTGGCGGGGCGGATCGCATGGCGCGGCGCGCTCGTGCTGGCCGCCCTCACCGTGGTAATCGAGCTTCCCATTTTCTTCCGCGCCCTGCTCGGCAAGACGGTGCCGCGCACCGGCATGTTCAAAGGGCCCACGGTGGGAGGTAGCGAGCGATGAGCTTGCCGATTCACGCTTTCGTGACGGGTGGGACCGGTTTGATTGGACGCGCGTTGGTGCAGCGATTGATCGAGCGCGGCGTGAACGTGACCCTGCTGCTTCGAAGCGGCGCGGAGGCACGGCGAAAGGCCGAGCTCGACTCGCTGGCTTCGTCCGCCGGCGGCGCACACGGCTCGCTGCGCATCGTGTCGGGCGACCTCGAGGAGCCGGGCTTGGGCCTGAGCAAAGACGGCGTGGCTGCATTGTCCGAAGCTGGGCACTGCTTCCATTTGGCGGCGCTCTACGACATCGAGGCCGACCCGGAGGCGATCGAACGCGCCAACGTCGAAGGCACGCGGAACCTGCTTTCCGCGCTTCGCAAAGCCGGCTTCAGCGGGCGCCTGCACCACGTGAGCTCGATCGCGGTCGCGGGCGACTATGCGGGAAGGTTCACGGAGTCGATGCTCGAGGAGGGGCAACGGCTTCCGCATGCCTACCATCGCAGCAAGATGGCGTCCGAGAAGCTCGTTCGCGAGTCGGGCTTCGATCATCGCATCTACCGGCCGAGCTCGGTCGTCGGCGACTCCAAGACCGGCGCGATCGATCGCATCGATGGCGTCTACTACAGCTTCGGCACGATTCAAAAGCTGGCCCATGCGCTTCCACGATGGCTCAGGATTCCGGTGCCCCACATTCGGGGCGCCTTCAATCTGGTGCCCGTCGACTACGTGGCGGATGCCATGCTGCACATCGCCTTCAGCGACACCGATGCGCGGGTCTTTCATCTAGTCGACCCCAAGCCGCCCTCGCTCCTCAAGATGACAAACATGTTCATGGCCGCCGCAAAGGGACCGCGCCTCGGGCCAGCCGTCGACGTGCTCAAGATGCCCGGCATCAAGAATGCCAGTGCGCTTGCATCGATGCTGCCGAGCGTCCGTGAGCTTCGCGATGCGTTGCTTGGCGACCTCGGGCTCCCCGCGGACAGCCTCGGCGCGATGAACATCAAGGTGCGCTTCGACGACAGCAACACGCAGGCTGCGCTCGAGGGCTCGGGCATCTCGTGCCCTCCGCTCAAGACCTACGCGAAAACCCTCTTCCAGTACTACGAAGATCACCTCGATCCGATGGCGCAACGTCCTTTGCGGTATCGACGCGCCTTGTCCGGCAAAGTCGTCCTGGTCACCGGCGCGTCACGCGGGATCGGGCTCGTGGTGGCCAAGATGGCCGCGGATGCGGGCGCCAAGGTGTTGCTGGTGGCGCGCGATGCGGCGCGGCTCGACGCGGTGGCCGAGGAGATCCGCACGGCGGGTGGAGAGGCGGCTGCCCATGCCGCAGATTTGTCCTCGCTCGATGCCGTCGATGAGCTGGCCCGGGCGGTGCTGGCCGAGCACGGAGGCGTGGACGTGTTGATTCACAACGCAGCTCATTCGATCCGGCGTCCGATCACCGCGTCCGTCGACCGTTTTCACGACTATGAGCGCACGATGGCGCTCAACTACTTTGGACCGGTGCGATTGACGCTGCGCCTGCTTCCGTCGTTGCGGGAACGCGCCGGCACGGTGTCGAACGTCTTGACGATGGGAGTGCTGATCCCCGGACCTTACTTCGCCGCATATCTCGCAACCAAAGCGGCGCTCGATGCGTTTGGCGACTCCTTGATGGCCGAGCTTCAGCACGAGGGCGTCCACGTGTCGTCGGTGTACCTCCCGCTCGTCAAGACGGACATGATGGCGCCGGTCGAAGAATACTCGGGGCGCCGCGACGTGATGACGCCCGAGCGTGCCGCGATGATGATCCTCGACGGCGTGGTCGACCGGAAGCGTCGCGTGATGACGCCCATCGGTGCGTACTTCGCGTTCAGCAACCGCGTGCTGCCCGCCACGACGAGCCGGATTCTCAACTTGCTGCAGCGAACCTTTCCCGTGGGGGACAAGCCGAGCGAGTTCCCGATGGAAAAGGCGTTCATCACCAACGCGATTGGCGGCAGCCCGATTTAGCTTTCGCGCTAGGGCCCGCCGGGGTCGATCCGGATCACGTGCTGCGCCTGCGTGGGGTCCGTGACGATCGACAGAATGCGGCGATCCGGGTCCCAATCGCTCGTCCAGCTCCCATCGGGGTCGCTCACCTGCAAGGTCCATCCGTCTGGATAGAGACGCGCCTCGGGAACGAAGATCTCGGTGGCCCCTTCGACGCCTTCCCGCTCGGCGAACACCAGGCTGAACACGCGGTGCTCGGGGTTGAATGCGAAATCGATGGGGTCACCGGCGATGCGCCGGGGGTAGACCCGCACCAGGTCCAAGATGTCGTCGGGTTCTCGGCCGTTCGCGAACGCACTGTAGAAGGGGTCGGATGACCAACGTACCCATCCGGCGCCGAGCCGATCGGTCATGGTAAACACGTCCGCGAAGTACGCGGAAGGTCCCTCTCCGAGCTCTCCGATCACCAAGGGCGCCGGATGGCGTTCTTCGAGCTCCGCGATGCGGTTGGCTTCCCAGCGCTCGATGGCTGCCGGCCCGTTATAGCCGACGCCCAAAAAGACGGTTGGGTCGTAGAGATGCGGCGCGTAGACGAGCCTGGGGGAGCCCTCGCGCGCGTCGGTCACTGCTCCGAGGTCCGTCGGCCCGCCCGGATTGACGATGAACGCGGTCGGCTCGTAGAAGATCCAGCGTTCGGTGTCGACCTCGCGAATGCGCGCGATGAGCCGATCGTAGAAGGCCGGGAGGACGGTGCGCTCGAACGCCGACGTGTCCATGGAGCCCTGGTGCGGCTCGTTCATGAGGTCGTAGCCGAGCACGGCGGGATGGTCGTGAAACCGTTCGACGACTTGCATCCATGCGTCGATGTACGCCGCTTGGACGTCGGCGTGCGGCCCGTCGAAATCCCAGAAGTTGTCGAACGCGCGCTGCACGGCGGGCTCGGCGTAGTTCGTCCACCAGATATCCTGCTGCTCGTAGGGGATGCCATCGGTGCGAACCGCCCATTCGGGGGCGCCGTCGCAACAGAACACTTGCGAGTACACGTCCTGATGCATGTCGAGGACGACCCAGATGCCTGCCTCGGCGTACCAGTCGAGGCGTTCTTCGACGCGGGCGAGGTAATCCTGGTCGTAGACGCCGGGCTCGGGCTCGATGGCATCCCAGAAAATCAGATGCCGCGAGACGTTGAAGCCCCAGACGCGCGCCATGTGCAGCACGAACTCGCGTGTGGTGGCGCCGACGCGAAGAGGGTCGGACTTGGCGTCGTTGGCGACGTTGAGGCCGTGCAGAACCAGCGCCCTTCCTTGCGCGTCGCGAATGTAGTGCCGAAGCTGCGGCTCGGCGCCTCCGACGCCGGCCGCCCCGCCCGTGCCTCCGTCACCGCCCGTGCCGCCAAGGCCGGAAGTCGCCTCGGTGCAACCGGCCAAAGCGAGAGCCGTGAGCAACAAAGCAGCGAAGCACGCGGTGAGCGGACGCGGCATCTTGTCATGGTATCATCCTCGCCGGCCGCCTGCCGCTCGGGCTGCATGCACATGACTTGGTATACGGGCGACTCGACCTACGACACCGTCCTCACGCTCGCGTATGGCTTGGCGCTGCTGGTGTTCATTGGAGCGGCCTTCGCGAAGAGCCCATACGGCCGGTTCGCATCGGAAAAATGGGGCGGCATCAACCTCGACCCGCGGCTCGGTTGGTTCCTGATGGAGCTGCCAGCCACGCTGAGCTTCGTCTTTTTCTACTTCCAGGGGCGCAACCGGTTCGAGATCGTGCCGCTGTTCTTCTTGGCGGTGTGGCTCATCCATTACGGAAACCGCGGCTTCGTCTTTCCCTACCTCATCCGTACGCCGAAGGGTGCGACGGCATCGTTCAGTATCGTAGTGGTGGCTTCGGGCTGGGTGGTGACGACGCTACACGGATATCTCAATGCGGCCTTCATAAGCGACCTGGGGACGCACTTCACGCCGGATTGGTTCGTCGATCCGCGTTTCCTCATCGGCATCACGCTCTACTACGCGTCGTTCGTCCTCAACGTGCACTCGGACGCGATCATCCGAAACCTGCGGACCATCGAAGAGGTCGAGCGGGGCGAGAAGGTCTACCGCATCCCGCGAGGCGGTCTCTTCCGTTTCGTCACGAGCCCGTCTTACCTGACCGAGATCACGGCATTCACGGGCTTCGCCATCGCCACCTGGTGCCTCGGCGCAACCTTCATCGCCCTGGTCACCGTCGCGAACCTCGTCCCCCGCGCCCTTCAAACCCACCGCTGGTACAAAGAGAAGTTCCCCGACTACCCCCGGGAACGCCGCGCCCTCCTCCCCTTCCTCTGGTAAACGGGGACACGCAGCCCCTCAAAAACTCGAGCGATCACGACGAGCGAAAAGACGTAGCTTTTGAGGGGTGCGCGTGCTCCCAGCTCACATGTCCCTAGTTCACGACTTCGCTGGCCGCGGCTTTGCCGCCTTCCTTGCCGCCCTCTTTGACGCCTTCCTTGACGCCCTCTTCGGAGCCGGTGGCCATGCCGGCCTCGGCGCCCGCCGTTGCGCCTGCCTCGGCACCAGCGGTCACTTCCTCGGCTGCAGGGCTCGCGTCCTCCTTGCACGCTGCCGAAAGGCTGAGCGCAAGGGTTGCGGTTCCGATGATCACGTACTTGATGATTGAGCTCATGGGTTTGTCTCCCTCCATTTGTTGGCGCGGAGGCTATCAAGCGAAGATTGGGACCGCAACTAGGGGGCCAGGGCCCGCTCGACGATCTCGGAGACGTCGGCGGAAAGCCCGGGGTGCGCCGCGACGCGTTCGAGCTCGGCCCGCATCAGCGCGCGCCGGCCAGGCTCATAGCGCTTCCATTGGTTGAAGCAGGACACGAGCCGCGCTGCGACCTGGGGGTTCATCGCGTCGAGCTCCAGTGTCTTTTCCGCGATGAATCGATATGCCTTTCCATCCGAGCGATGAAAGCCCACCGGATTGCCGGCGGCAAACGCGTGCAACAGCGAGCGCGCCCGGTTCGGGTTCGTCAGCGTGAAGTCGGGGTGCTTCGACAGCGCGACGACCCGATCGAAGGCCGTTTCGGCGCTCGACATCGCCTGCATGCGAAACCACTTGTCCAGCACCACCGGGTCCCGGTTCCAGCGTGCGTAGAACTCCGCGATTGCATCCTCGGTCGAAGGCGAATCGACGTCCACCAGACAGGTCATGGCAGCTTCGTAATCCGTCATTCCGGTTGCGCCACGGAGCTGCGCCACGGCCAATTCGATCGTCTCCGGCGTCTCCAACGCGACGAGATAGCGGAGCGCGCGGTTCTTGATGCGGCGCCTGTCGATCTCGATCTTCTCGATGGCGTCGCTTCCATGAGCGTGGCGTTCGTAGGTTTCCATCCAGTCATCGTGCAGTGACGACGCGATCTCACGAATGACTCGCTCTCGGACACGGTGGACCGCTTCCGGGTCTACCGCATCGAGCGCCTGCGCCAGCAGCTCTTCGGAAGGAAGCGTCAGCGTCAATTCCTTGATCGACCCGTCGAGGCTCGGATCGGAAAGCACCTGGCCGAATGCGCCGATGAGCAGCCGGTCTACCTCGAGGACCTCGGCCGATGAGCTAGATGACCGGGCCACGAGGTCGAGCAACACGCGCTTGGCGAGCTCCTGACCGGCCTCCCATCGGTTGAACGCATCCGAATCGTGCGCCATCAAGAACGCGAGATCAGCCCGGCTCCGGTCGATGTCCACCTTGATGGGCGCCGAGAACCCCCGCGCGATCGAGGCAACCGGACGCGCCGGAAGGTCTCGGTAAGTGAAGATCTGCTCTGCTTCGTTCAAGTGGAGCATGCGTGCCGTTCCCGCAATGTCGCTTCCGTCCGGTCCCAAGAGACCGAACCGAAGCGGAATGGGCAACGGCAACGACGGAGGCTGGTCGGGCATCGCCCGCAGTGACTGCGTGAGCTCGAGCGAATACGTGCGGGACGGCTCGTCCCAAGCTTCCTCGGCGCGAACGAGGGGCGTGCCCGCCTGCGAGTACCAACGCTCGAGCTGGCTGAGATCGACGCCATTGGCCTCGGCCATGGCATGACGGAAATCGTCGCAGGTGACGGCGCAACCGTCGTGCTCTTGTAAATAGTGTCGAAGACCCTTGCGAAACCCGTCCTTGCCGAGAAGCGTCTGATAGAGCCTCACGACCTCGGCACCCTTCTCGTACACGGTCGCGGTGTAGAAGTTGCTCATTTCCACGTACGACTCGGGGCGGATGGGATGCGCAAATGGACCGGCGTCTTCGGCAAACTGGGCGGTGCGTAGCCGGGTCACGTCCTGAATGCGCTTGACCGGCCGCGAGGTCATGTCCGCCGAGAACTCCTGATCGCGGAACACCGTCAACCCTTCCTTGAGGGTGAGCTGAAACCAGTCTCGGCAGGTGACGCGGTTGCCTGTCCAGTTGTGGAAATACTCGTGCGCGACCACGCCCTCGATGGCTTCGTAGTCGTCATCGGTCGCGGTCGATGGCTTGGCGAGGACGTACTTCGAGTTGAAGATGTTGAGCCCCTTGTTTTCCATCGCGCCCATGTTGAAGTCGTTGACCGCGACGATCATGTAGACGTCGAGGTCGTACTCGAGCCCATACGTGTCCTCGTCCCACTTCATGGCTGCTTTCAACGAATCGAGCGCGTGCTCGCATTTGTCGATGTTCTCGGGCTCGACCCAGATCTCGAGCGCTACCTTCCGGCCCGAAGCCGTGGTGAAGCTGCCTCTGTGGCAGACTAGGTCACCGGCCACCAGCGCAAACAGGTAGCTCGGCTTGCGAAAGGGATCTTCCCATTGCACCCAGTGTCGATTGTGCGGCAGCTCGCCGTGTGCAACGCGGTTCCCGTTTGAAAGCAAGATGGGGTACTTCGTGCGGTCGGCTTCGATCCGGGTTCTGAATCGCGACATCACGTCGGGTCGGTCCAGGTAGTACGTGATCCGCCGAAATCCCTCGGCCTCGCACTGGGTGCAAAACATGCCATTCGACGTGTAGAGCCCCATCAGCTTCGTGTTGGCCTCGGGATGAATGACCACCTCGGTCTCGAGCTCGAAGCGATCGGGGACGTCCTCGATGCGTAGGCTCTGCGAGTCGGCCTCGAAGCGTGCCGAATCGAGCGGCCGGCCGTCGAGGCGCGCCGAGCGAAGCTCGAGCTCATCCCCCTGGAGCTCGAGCGCGCTGCTGCGCTCGACCGCGTCCGGATTGCGTCGGATTTGCAGGGTTGCTTTCACCAGCGTCGCAACCGGGTCGAGCTCGAAGCTCAAATCGACCGCGTCCACCGAGAACGCGGGTGGTGTGTAGTCCTTTCGATAGATCCGCACGTGTGGGATTATACGCCATGGCCGATGCCGACGCGGCACGAAACCCCGACAGCGCCAAGGGCGACTGGTTCGTCGACAAACGTTGCATCGACTGCGGAGCCTCCCGTCACGTGGCGCGCGGTCTGATCGTCCGGCGTGGCGAGCACTCCGTCTTCGCGAGGCAGCCTTCGACCGAGGAAGAGATCCATCAAGCTTGGCTCGCCGCGGAGCTTTGCCCTACTCGTTCGATCCGGACCGAAAGCCGCTTGCGCCCTCCGGCCCGTATCTATCCTCACCAGCTAGCGGAAGACATCTACCTGTGCGGTCACAATCACCGGTCCTCGTTCGGCGCGCATTCGTACTTCTTCACGCGGCCCGGAGGCAACCTATTGTTCGACTCGCCGCAATACACCCGCAAGCTGGTCGTGCCGTTCGAAGAGATGGGTGGGATCAGCAAGATCCTATTGAGCCATCGCGACGACGTCGCCGACGCCGAGAAGTGGGCCGATCACTTCGGCGCCGAGGTATACATCCACCGCGACGAGCGCAGCGCCGCGCCTCATGCGACACATCTCATCGAGGGCAGCGCTCCCACGGAAGCAAGCCACCTCGGTGATGGGATATCGGCAATCCCGGTGCCTGGGCACACCAAGGGCAGCGTCGTCTTCCAAGTCGACGAAACCTTCCTCTTTACGGGCGATTCGCTGACCTGGAGCTACGAGCACGATGCGATGCGCGCTTTTCGCGATGCATGCTGGTACTCGTGGCCGGCGCAAAAGCAATCTTTGATCGGCCTCGCCGAGTATCGGTTCGAGCAACTCTTCTCCGGTCACGGCCCCTGGAGCCCGCGTCGAGAAGCCAGCGAGATGCGCCGGCTCTTGCTGGAGCTCACCGAGCGGATGTGACCCTGGTCACTTGCCGCGAACGGACCAGAACGTGACCCCGCCCCACAGGCGTGCCGCGAGCGTCACGTCGGAGCCGTTCCCAAACCCGATTCCGGGGCCGACCTCCATCAGGATGAATGGGGCGGTCTTGGATCCACCCTTGATCTCGACACCGAGACGAACGAGCAGGGGAATGGCTCCGAGGAAACCCGAGCCTTCGACCCAACCGAGGTCGATCGGAATCGCTCCGCCCGTCACCACGCTGAGCTTTGGGTGTACGTCGACTGAAACCGGGACCGCGAGCTCCGCGCGCGCCATCACCATCGCCGTGTCACGGGCGGCGGATCCAGCCATCAAGCCCGGGGTGAACCGCAAGCCGAGATCGGTCTTGGATGCCTCGCGTTTGTTCTCCCATAGATGGAAGCGCAGCGGTGCGTAGATCGAAGCGCCGATTCGCGGATCGTCCCAGGCGCCCGACCACGGCCCGTAGACCAGCTCGCTGCCTAGCGCCCAATCGAGCTTGCCTTTGCCCTTGTTCCACCACTCGTACGAGGTGCTCGGCCAGCCCGTGGTGACCTTGTGGGCCATGTCGGTCTCGAGCCGGGCGCCCCCGATCGTCGATTGAGGTCCGGCGAGCACGGGGCTCGCGAGACCCGAAACCAGCAGAAACGTGAGAATGAATCTCTTGAGCATGTTGCCTCCCTCGTGGGGAGACAATGGTAGTGACAATGATGGGCAGGACAACCCGTCCGCTGAGGTAGACTGGCGCCCCATGTTCGTGCGCAAGCGTCACGTAGCGGTGTTGATTGGCTCGTTCCTCGCTTCGTTGGGTTGCAGCAGCTCCGACGGAGGAAGCGCTGATGACGTGTTCAGCGTCGAAGCGTTTGCTAGCCCGCCTCCGGAATTTCGCCCGCAAACCCGTTGGTGGTGGCCGGGCGGAGCAGTCGACGAATCCACGCTTCGCGCGCATCTGCGCCAGCTCTCGGAAGCGGGGTACGGATCAGTCGAGATTCAACCGTTCATGTCGGCCATCACCAACACGGACATCGCGGACGACGATCGGATCCGCACGGTGGGCGATGCCGCATTTCGGGAGCGACTGCGCGATGCCGCATGTGCGGCGCAGGAGCTCGGTCTTTCTTGGGATCTCACGCTCGGCAGCGGTTGGTCGACGGGCGGGATCAACGTCGATACAGATTCCGAAAGACAGCTCATCGCGGCGGAGCTCACCCTGTCCGGTCCAGACACGTACATGGGGCCGCTGCCGCAAGGGGCGCCGCCACCGTGGATCGAAGACACCAATGCGGTCGTTGCCTCGATCGATGGGTTCGACGAAGACCTGGCGCTGGTCGCAGTGCTGGCCGCGGAGGTCATCGACGAGCCGTCCACCGCACCCGCAACCTTGGGGGAGGTGGTCGACCTGACGTCGCAAGTCAGCGAAAGGACGCTGACTTGGGAAGTTCCTGCGGGAACGCATCGGGTTTTTGCGGTCTACGAAAACCGCACGTTTCACTTCCCCGCCGGCGGCGCGTACCCGGGCGAGCTCGAGGACGCACGCGTGATCGATCACCTCGATCGCAGGGGCGTCGAGGCCTTCCTCGAGCGGGAATTCGGGGCTTGGATCGAGGCGGTCAGAGACTGCCCGCCCCGCTCGGTGTTCGTCGACAGCTTCGAGCTGGTGGGCGAGCTTCCCTGGACGACGGCGCTTGGATCCAAGCTCGAGACGGCGCTCGGCTACGACATCGAGCTACTGCTTCCATTCTTGTTCCGGGAAGGCGGCGAATCGGAGTACGTGAACCTCTTGCGCGGCATCGGCGATCCGCGATATCAGGCCCCCGACCAGCGAGGGATCAGAGCGCGCGAGGACTACGAACGCGTTCGCGGTGACGTCTTTTCCGAAGAGCTCATCGCCACGCTCCGCACATGGCTTCACGAACGGGCGATCGATCTTCGGCTGCAGGCGCACGGCGGATACGCCGACGTGCTCGACGCATACGGCATGGCGGACATCCCTGAATCGGAGGGCTTGTTCGGTGGCGGATCATACGACTTCCTTCGACTCGCGGCGTCCGCGGCGCACGTCGGGGGCAAGCGCTTTGCAAGCAGCGAAACCTTCCCGAGGAACGGAGCGCTCGAGCTCAGCGAGATCGACGCGCGCATCTTGATGGGTCGTGCGTTCAGCGCGGGCATCAACCGGCTGGTCCACCACGGAAACGCGTACCCCTACCTGCACAGCGACGGGCAGCGCTGGTATCCCTTTCATCCCCTGGAAGACAGCGCGTTCACGACAGGACCACTCGACATCACGTTCGACATTCATCCAGGCGCGGACATTTGGGCTGCCCTTCCCTCCTTGAACCGCTGGGCAGCCAGGCTGAGCTACGCATTGAGCCGGGGAACCGCAAAAGCGGAGGTGGCTTGGCTCTATCCGGAATGGCGCGCCGAGAACTTCGTTAACTTCGGCGTAGAGCCTGGCGCCTATGAATCGGAGATCAGCATCGCGCTCCGGCGGGCCGGCTTCGAGTACGATCGGATCAGCAGATCTGCGCTGGCGTCATCGAGCGCCTCGAATGGCATGCTTCGAGTAGGCGACGCGTCCTTTCGCGCGCTCTTGGTCGACGGCCTCTCGGTGGCCGCACCCGAGATGCTCAAAGCGATCGTCGAGGCCACGAACGCGGGCGTGCCTGTCATTTGGGCCGGCGATTTTCCGACGCGCGCCGACGGGCTGGTTGACTCAGAAGCAAGAGACGCAGAGGTCGCTTCGCTGGTCGAAACGTTGCGCTCGAGCGTCCGTGTCGTGTCCGCGGTGGAGCAAATCGCTTCGGCAATCACGAACGAGACCGTGACGCCACCGTTGCGCCCCGTCGATTCGGCGGGCCTACGGATGTCCGTGGCGCGCCGCGAGGTTTCCGGTGGCGACATCTATTTTCTCTTCAACGAGAGCTACGAAGCGCGCACCGACCGAATGCGCATCGAGGGCGGCTTTTCCAACGCACAGCTGCTCGATCCCGAAACCGGCGAGACCGAGGCGCCTAACATCGAAGACGGCATCCTGACGATCACGCTCCAAGCTGCGCGCGGGAAGGTGCTCTGGCTCTTGCGCTAGACCAAGTACACCCTGAACTACGGAACCGAGATCACCGAGCGCATCCCGAAGTGGTCGGACAGAGGCACCGTCTGTGAGTCGACCGGCACGACCGCTTCGTCGTAGACGCGGGCCGTGGAGAGGACCGCATCGGAAGCGAGGTTATAGAGCAGGATGTGGTCGATCCAGCTCGACGTCTCGGCATCGGTGACCGGGTTGGTGCTGCAAAAGGTGCATTGCGGTGTGTAGGAGGACACATACGCGGGCTCGAATTCGGTCTCGAGAAGGTCCAGCGTGGGCTCTCCTTCGGCCACGATGTCCTCTGCCGGGTACGCATGGCCCGCATTCAGGTCGCCCAGGATCACTGCCGGCCGGTCGCCGCTAGTGCTGGTCACGTAGTTGATCAGCTTCTCGGCCTGCAGCTGTTGCTCGGCTTCCCAGCCGCGCGCATCCGTGAAGCCGTAGCCGTACTGCCCGGTGTACGGGAAGGCGATATTGTCGAAGATCGGCGTCAGGTGATTGCAATACACCTCCAGCTCCGCACCGTTTGGCAGATTCGCGGTTGCGCGCAGAATGGTCCTGCGGTTCCAGGTTCCTGGAAGGACCCACTCTTCCGCGGGCTCGAGAGGGTGTTTGGACAGCAACATCACACCATTCTGGCCGTCGAAAGCCAGATCCTGGTTGTCGACCTCGGCGCAACTGGATCGAATGTCTTTGAGCTGCGCCGTGGGAAGCTGGGTTACGACGCAGGCATAACAACGTTGCTGCTGGGCGTTTCCAAAGAGGAGGTCTGTCACGGCACCGAGACATTGCTGTTGAGCACAGTCTGCGCTTTCGGTGCGGCCCTCATCGCTCCCCTCGATCGTCGAGCAATTATCGCGGAGGCAATCGACCGCAGCGTTCATCTGATCGAGAATCGTGACACCCTCGCTTACCTCAACCTCCGGGCAAGGAAACCCCGTTGGCGGGGTTGGTGTGTTTCCGTCCTGGTCGGTCGGGTCATCAATCGTCGTGGCTAGGGTGTCGTTGAAAAAGACCGCGTGCGGATACGCATCGACGGCGGCGTCCCGAATCAGCTCCTTGTCCTCCTGAGTCCACACCTCTTGAAGGCAAAGGACGTCCGAGTCGGCCGCGGCGATGGCGTCTGCGATGGGCTGACGACGCTCGGTCTCGTACGGAATGAAGGCGCCCGCCAATGCGACGTTGAACGTCTCCACCACCACCTCTTGCGGCTCACGGCCGCCATCGTCGTCACCGCAGCCCGCGAACAACGCGACGAAACCAATCAAAGCAAAAGCACGTTTCATGTCCCACTCCCGGTTCGAGACGCGCCGTCCGCGACGCGTGTGACACGATTGTCACGAAGGAGATGGGCGCGTCAAGGATTGTATTTACTCGTCCCAGAGCGTCTGCGGAGAGTAGCTTTCGCCCACGAACCAGAACCGGCCGTCGATCTTCCGCTGATGCGTGTCGAGCGCCGCGATCGCGGCCATGTCCTCGGAAGCGAGAGTCAGCTCGCGTGCCGCCCAGTTCTCGGCGATTCGTTCGGCGTGGACCGATTTGGGGATGACACTCGTTCCCCGGGCGAGCGCCCAAGCGATCAAGACCTGACCGGGTGTTGCCCCATGCGCATCGGCGATGTCGACGATGGTGGGGTGCTCCGTCAGCAAGACATCGTCGTCTCGTCCCAGCATCGGCGCGGAATCTGGGGAGCCCAACGGGGAATACGCGGTCACCGCGATTCCGAGGTCCTGGCAGGCGCTCACCAGCGCGCTCTGCTGCAGATAGGGATGAAGCTCGATCTGATTGACCGCAGGAGTCTCGCCAGTGGCGTCGCGCACCTGCTCGACTTTCTTCTGGCTGAAGTTCGACACGCCGACTGTACGCGTCAGATCGCGCTCGGCGACTTTCAACATGGCTTCCCAAGTCGCCTCGAGCGGCATCTCCGAGAGCGGAATGAAGTCCTGAGGCCCACGGGGAAGCTCCGTCCCATGCCGCAACGCGACGGGCCAATGAATCAGGTAGAGATCGAGGTACTGCAGCTGAAGCTTGCGCAGGCTCGTTTCGAGCGCAGGGCGCACGTGCTCGGGAGCATGCGAGTCATTCCACAGCTTGCTGGTGATCCACATGTCCTCCCGGCGAACATCGCCTGCCTCGAAGGCGTCGTGCAGCGCGCGCCCGACCTCCTCTTCGTTCTGGTAGATCGCGGCGCAGTCGATGTGGCGGTATCCGACCTCGATGGCGGAACGGACCGCGTGATACACCTCGTCGGGCTCGGATTTCCAGGTTCCGAGACCGAGGGAAGGCATCTTCAATCCGTTCGGTAGCTCTAGCGTCTCAATCGACATGTCCCCCGTTCCATTTCCACTGCTGCAATGATAGCAGGATGGTCGAGCGCAGCGGGCGTATTGTCATCGAACGCTCTTTGGGGTACTCGAAACTAGTCACGATGGGCCAGCGAATCACGGTCGTCGACGCGTTTACCCACGTTGCCTTCGCAGGGAACCCGGCGGCGGTGTGTGTGCTCAGCGAGCCGACGACCGAGGCATGGATGCAGTCGGTGGCCAGCGAGATGAAGCATTCGGAGACCGCGTTCTGTGTCCTACGAACCGATGGGAGCGTCGAGCTTCGCTGGTTCACGCCCACTCGAGAAGTGCGGCTCTGCGGACATGCCACGCTTGCGGCGGCGCACGTGCTTTGGGAGGAGGGATGGCTCGCACCGAACAAGGGCGTTCGGTTTTCGACCCTCAGCGGCGAGCTGATCGCAACACCTCTCGGCCGTCAAGTCGAGCTCGACTTTCCTGCGCGCCCCGCGTCCGAGACGAGCGCCCCCGCCGGACTGCTGGAATCCCTGGGCGTCTCCCCGACTTGGATCGGTCGCGATGACGACGACTATCTCCTCTTGCTAGCGAACGAGGAGGCCGTGAGAGCCTGTAGCCCGAGCTTCGCCGCATTGGCAGAAATCGACATCCGCGGCGTGACTATCACGGCGCCGGCCGATCACGATCAGATCGACTTCGTATCCCGTTTCTTCGCTCCGCGATTCGGCATCGACGAAGACCCGGTGACCGGTTCCGCGCACTGTGCCTTGGCTCCGTTCTGGGCGAGCCGGCTGGGCAAGACCGACCTCACCGCCCGCCAACTATCGGCGCGCGGCGGCGAGCTCGATGTCGCGCTGAGAGGCGACCGGGTGACGCTACGCGGGACGTGCATAACCACGTTGCGAGGAAACCTCACCGAGTCCGCACCCCGGGCATCGTCTTGGTCACGGGAGGGATCGTGACGACCCAGGTTGGCGTCGTCGGCGCAGGCGCTTTTGGCACCGCCCTCGCCCTCTACTGCGCGCGCCTCGGCCATCGGGTCCGCGTTTGGGCGTACGACGAAGGTTTGCCAGAGCGCGTGAAAGCCGAAGGCGAAAACGCCGTCTATCTTCCCGGCTTTCCGATCCCGAAGGACATCCCCTTCACGAACGAGATCGCAGAGGCGGTGGAAGATGCCGAGCTCGTCCTTCTCGTGGTGCCATCGGGATTCATGCGCTCGGTGAGCGAGAAGCTCGCGCCACATCTGCCTGCGGAAGCCCTGATCACATCCACGGCCAAAGGTATCGAGCAAGACACACTGGCGCTGATGAGCGAAGTTCTGGCCGAGAAGCTCCCCCATCATGCGCCGAATGCTGCCTACTTGTCCGGTCCGAGCTTCGCGAAAGACATGGCTTCGGGGCTCCCCGCGGACGTAACCCTCGCATCGGCGGACATCGGCACGGCCCGGCACGTGCAGGCCATTCTTCATTCGCCGCTTCTTCGGGTGTACGCGAGCGACGATGTGATCGGCGTGCAGCTCGGAGGCGCGCTCAAGAACGTAATTGCCGTGGCGTGCGGCGCAGCACACGGTCTCGGGCTCGGGGCGTCCGCCGTCGCCTCCCTGATGACGCGGGGTCTCGCGGAGATGGCACGGCTCGGCGTGGCGCTCGGCGCGAACCCGCTCACCTTTCTCGGGCTGGCAGGCGTGGGCGACTTGACTCTCACTTGCACCGGTGAGCTCTCCCGCAATCGACAGCTCGGCCAGCAGCTCGCGACGGGAAAGCCAGCCAAGGAGATCGTTGCGTCGCAGAAGTCCGTGGCCGAAGGCTATCGCACGTCGGCGGCGGTCCATCTCTTGGCCGAGCGCGAAGGTGTGGAGATGCCGATTTCCGAAGCGGTCTATCGCGTCTGTCACGAGGGCGCCTCGCTCTTCGACGAGGCCACCCGGCTGATGAGCCGCGAGCGAAAAGACGAGCTGGCGGGCATCTTCCTGCAGCGGTAGACCGAGTACACCTTGAAATGATTCGATGATCGGAGCCTCAGGGCGTCGAGGCGGCCGTTGCGAAGACGAAGGACGTGCAGCGTACATTCGAGGATGAGCGGCGGGCGAATCGGCGTCCTGAGGCTTCGAGGG
>Ga0209536_100002579_pt1 | contig 29560 bp, 28 predicted proteins | sample DeeMarSeWOR28_12_FD_187461 | JGI IMG/M metagenome (GOLD analysis project Ga0209536, IMG submission 187461) | Marine sediment microbial communities from White Oak River estuary, North Carolina - WOR-2-8_12 (SPAdes) (version 2) | ecosystem: Environmental > Aquatic > Marine > Intertidal zone >...
CGAGGAGTCATGGCTCTCCCTTTTGGAGACACCGAATGAGCTCGTCTTCGTGCCGCTTCGCTCCTTGGGCTTCAGATCCTCTCAGGCCTCCCTCCAATGCCAGAGAGAACGAGTTTTAAACTCAGCGAACTCGAGCTCCCCCTTCCTCTCCATCTCCTTGATGACGTGAAGGGAGGTGAAATAATCTAAGTCCAGCCTATCCATGACCTTTTTTGTGGTTACTTCAGCATCAAAAAACGTATCCCTTAGCTTGGAGTCGAGGCGTCCTAGGTCGGGTTGCTTAATCTCCAGCATCTGTCGCTCTCCGACCTCCTTGATCCCCCCGGTCCAGCCTCTCTCGAGGAGCTCGGCGAAGCAGAACATCACGTCCTTGAAGCCGATGCTGAGGAAGAGGGAGACGCAGCTGAGACGGTCGAAGGACTCGTTGAGCGATATCCGGTCCCGTGAGCCCCTGACCTCCTCCATCACGGCATGGACGATCATCGAGAGCTCCCTGAGGTAGACGGGCTTGTCGTCCAGCTTAAGCGACCTCAGGTCGGCGAGGGTCAGGCCCACCTCGAAGTCATGAACCCCTACCTCCTCTGAGATGCCCTCCCTGAGGCTGTCTCCCTCAAGCGTGTGCTGAGGTCTCAGCCTCCACAGGGCTTCAACATTTGAAGAGATGAGGTCTGCCCCATCCATTAACTCTGAGACGCGGTCCTGATCCTCCTCCTCCACAGCCATACTGAGCCTGGTTGCTGCAGTGCAGAGGTCCGATAACCTCGCGATGACTGCGAAGTCAATGGCCAAGAGCTGGTTAAGTGAGGCCCCTTTATTCTGAAGGGGTTTTGAGGATCTCAATGATGACGAGAACAGGTCGGTGAGGCCATCCACCTTGTCATGCACATCATCAATGTCCGCCCTCAACACCCCATTCAAGGCCATAGATAGGGTCCCTGAAAGCTGGAAGAGGTCCACGACACAAGCTACAAGTGAATGGAGCACCTGTGACAGCTCTGTGTTGTATTCGTCAATAAGGAGATTTCGAGGTTCGCTGAGTCGAGCCAGGTTGAAGAACGAGCCTAACCTCGAGTCGTCGACTGAATCCCTTATCGCCTGCGAAACCTGCAGGAGCCTCTCCGGCCACAAAGGTGTTTACCCATTCCCCAATGGGCTTAGGGATATTGAAGCTTTTCCAACCCCTCAGACGATCAACTCGATCTCGAGAGGCTTACCCTGTGAATCGTAGGCTCCCACGCAGTCATCTCTGTACGGGTGAGATAAGATCATCATCACCTTCCCATAGAACTTGTTGAGGTCAGTAGATGATGGCTTTGACGACCCTGCTGGATGGGAGTGGGCGGTCCCTATAACTGAGAAGTCTATGGGGAGCATGTGTGCCGGGAACTGGGCAAACCCCCTGCCGCCTGACGCGTGAGGAGGGAAGAGGAACTCGTCGATACGTGCTACATCTTTATCCATCTGACCACGAAGCAGGAGGACGATCTCGTTGGGATGACGCTCCCCGGCCCATGCCAGCATTGACCCGAGTACGCCCCTACTTATTTTCAGCCTCATTCTCCTTGCATCAACAACTGTCTACATCTCTTCATCCCAAGCTTATACCTCTACCCGCTCTATCTGAACCGCACAGGCCTTGAACTCGGGTATCTTCGCCTGGGGATCGAGGGCAGGGTTCGTCAACACGTTGGCGGCTGCCTCCGCGAAGTGGAACGGGATGAAGACCACCCCGTCCTTGATCCGATCCGTCACATCGGCCTTCAGCGTGATCTCCCCCCGCCTGCTCCTCACCCTCACCATGTCTCCATCATCTATCCCGAGGTCCGCGGCATCCTTGATGCTGACCTCCATGAAGGCCTCATTTACCTGGTCGGTCAACGTTCCGGACCTCCGGGTCATCGTCCCCGTGTGCCAGTGGAACAGTAGCCTCCCCGTTGTGAGGATGTATGGATAGGACTCGTCCGGCTCCTCCGCAGGTGGCCTGTATTCGACGCTCTGGAATAGCCCCAGCCCACGGGAGAATCTGCGTTGGTGGAGGACCCTCGTGCCGGGGTGATCGGGGGCGGTGCAGGGCCATCTCAGGTCCTCTGCCTCAAGCCTCCTGTGCGAGATCCCGCCGTAGATGGGGGCTAGATCCGCTATCTCGTCCATTATCTCCGCTAGGGAGTCGTACTCCATGGGGTAACCGAGCAAGTTAGCTATCTGGCACAGGATCTGCCAGTCGGGCCTGCATTCACCCAGGGGTTCGATAGCCTTGTTCACCCTCTGCACCCTCCTGTCTGTGGCGGTGAACGTGCCGTCTTTCTCGGCGAAGCTCGCGACGGGCAGCACGACATCGGCCACCTCGGCGGTCTCGCTCAGGAACAAGTCGGAGACCACCAGGAAGTCGAGTTTTCCGAGCTGCTCTCTTACGTGGTTCACGTCGGGGTCAGAGATCAGGGGGTTCTCGCCCATTACGAACATCGCCTTAATGCCTTCCCCGCAGGCGTTCATCATCTCCACGATGGTGAGGCCCTCCTCTGGGGGGAGCTCTACGTTCCAGCCCTCTTCGAACCTCTTGCGCGTGGCTTCGTCGGTGACCTTACCGTATCCTGGGAGGTAGTTGGGAAGCGCACCCATGTCACACGCCCCCTGCACGTTGTTCTGCCCCCTCAGGGGGTTCACGCCCGTCCCCTCCCGGCCCACGTTACCTGTGAGCATAGCCAGATTCGCCGTCGAAACGACGTTATCGACGCCAGTCGTGTGCTGCGTGATACCCATGGAGAAGAAGAGGGAGGCCTTCTCCGCACCACCGTACAGCCTTGCGGCTTCCTTGATGTCCTCAGCGGGGACGCCTGTAACGTCCTCGACGCTCTCCGGGGTGTACGCCGCGACGGTCTCCTTCAGGGACTCGAATCCCTCTGTTCTTGTGGCGATGAACTCATCGTCCTGGAGGCCCTCCTCTATGATGACGTTCATCATCGCGTTCAGCAGGGGGACATCCGTGCCCGGCCTATGTGGGAGATATATGGTTGCGTACTCCACGAGGTTTATGGCCCTGGGATCGGCGACGATGAGCTTCGCCCCTCCCTTGATGGCGGTTATCATCCTACGGGCTATAAGGGGATGCTGCTCTGAGGTGTTTGAGCCTATGATGAATATGACGTCGGATTCCCCCACGTCCTCCATGGAGTTTGTCATCGCCCCGCTCCCGAAGGACGAGACGAGTCCCGTCACGGTGCTGGCATGGCAGAGCCGTGCGCAGTGGTCCACGTTGTTGGTACCGATGACCGCCCGCGCAAGTTTCTGCATGAGATAGTTCTCCTCATTAGTCGCCTTGGCAGAGGACAGGAACGCCAGGGAGTCGGGACCATACTTATCCTTGGCAGCTCTCAGTTTCTCGGCCACTAGCTCCAAGGCCTCCTCCCAGCCGGCCTCCCTGAACCTATCGCCTTCCCTGATGAGAGGCTTCGAGAGCCTGTCCGGGTGGTGGATGAACTCGTGGGCGCTCCAGCCCTTAATACACAGCTTACCCGATCCGGGACCGTCCTCGTTGGGGAGGACCCGCACAACCTTCCCGTCTCGGACCTTGAGGTCGAGTATGCAGCCCGTGCCACAGTAGATACAAACGGTGGGGACGTTCATGCCAGTATCCTCCCCAGTTTTTCCTCGAAAACCGGGCTCTTCACCCGATGCTGTCCGTAGTGGATGTCATCGAGGCTGTGGCCCATGCTCAGCCCAAGCAGCTGAAGGTAGAATAAGACAGGAAGCTTGAGATCCAGTTTCAGGCTCCTCGCCGCCATCATCTGGCCTGTGTCAAACTGGTAGAAGCACTGGGGGCAGATCACGCTGATACAGTCAGAACCCGCAGCCTCCATCGCCTGCAGCTTGGCCCCAACGAGCTGATTGGCGGATTGCCGATCCCCATAGTTGGTTAGCGTCCAGCCGCAGCAGATGGTCTTCATGGAGAAGTCGGCGGGCTCCGCCCCGAGAGCGGCAACCAAGTTGTCGAGAACTACGGGGTCAAATGGGTCGTCGAACTTCATGACATCGGGGGGGCTGAGGATGTGGCATCCAGTGTGACCAGCCACCCTGAGGCCCGAAAGGGGCCTCTCCACCTTCTTCGCTAAACGGTCGAGGCCTATGTCCTCGTTGAGGACTTGGGCGAAGTGCTTCACCTCTATCGTCCCTCGGTACTCGTGGTCGGTCTCAGCGAGCACCTCGTTTATCTCGTCCTTAAGATCCGGATCCCCCTTGAGCTCCTCGTTGACCTGCTTCAGAACGTATGTGCAGCCGTTGCAGAGGGTGATTATGTCATCTCCCCGTTCCTCTGCGAGGGCGATGTTCCTGGCCGCGATGGCTGTCGCAGTGAGCTTATCGTTGATGTGGAAACCCACTGGCTCAGGGCAGCAGGTGAAACCATCCATGTCCTGGAGCTCCACCCCTATTTCACCGAGCACGCTCCTCGCCACCTTCTCGATGTGGGGCAGCCTCACGGGGATGAAGCATCCTAGGAAGAGGGAGAACCTCATTTCTCCGCCTCCTCGTACCTCTGAAGCTTCGCAACGAGACCCGTCTTCTCGGAGATCCGTTTCAGGTCCTCCTCTGACCCCTGGGTCAGAGCTGCCAGTCCTAATTTCTCTCTCTGTCTCGATGAGGCTCCTGTGAGAGGAAAAGCATACCCCGTTGATACTATCTGCTTTATCTCGCCTACTATCATGGGATGGGCTCGACCCTCCTCGAAGGATTGGGCCTTCAAGGACTCTATGACGTGGATCGGGGACACCTCATATGGGCAGAGCTCCTCGCATTTATGGCATGAGACGCATAGCCAGATATTCTGATTCCCTGCTGGGTCCCCTGACCCAAGACAGTCGTACACGTAGGTTTGTCGGGGATTGAATTGGGCGTCGAGCTGAGCGTGGCAGGAGTGATCTCTGATTACGCAGCAGACGCCACATTTGAAGCAGATCTCGGCCATGATCTTCAGGGTCTTGGGTTCATTCCCCCTCTCGAGGGCTCCTCCCGGTTCAGGTTTCTCCTCCAAGGCTCCCACTCTAACACTATCCTCCTTGCTCTAATGCACTTCAATTAAAAATGATATATACATTGCCAATATATCGTTAATATTAGTATATATTTTTCCAACAGCCGTCTTCCATCTTAACTCATGAGATCGAAAGGTCGTTGCCTTTATTATTACTGGGCTCATCACTATCGATACTCCTTCAATCAACCTGATTTGAAGGTCCGATCTATTGTAAGCTCAGCTATGTCAGCCGCAAACTCGCTGATCCTCTTAATGCTATCTCTGATGACGCAGATGTGGCATAAGACGTCCTTCGATTCGCTTTCGCCGGAAAAGGGCAGAGGGGTGATTGACTGCTCTAGCTCATCTATTTTTACCTGGAGATCAATTATGTCATTGACCTCTTCTACGCTCTTCGATAGATAGGCGTCGACCGCCCGAGTGTAGGCGTCGTATGCGATTTCAGCGGACTGGACCAAGACCGGATAAACGTCCTTGGGCATAAACATCCTCTCCTCAAAGAGGTTGATGATCCCGTTTGCGATGTTCGTCGTATGATCAGCCACTTGCTCTATCCTGTGGACGAGGGTCTGGCTGTCCAGACAGTCTATCATGTCCAGTTCAAGTCGGTTGGCTAACGTTGGATTGGTGGCCGCGCTGCGGATAAGCCGCAGAAGGAAGTACATGAACTGATCCACGTCCTCTTCGAGGGATATCACGGACCTTGCCAGCTCCTCATCCCATTCCTTCATAGCTTTCAGCACGTCCTGCCCCATAGAGCTCGTGATTATATGCATCCTCTCAATACCCGATTGGACAGAGGCCATTGACTCATCAAGGAGTGTCTGGAAGACGACCAAAGTGGCAGAGGATTCAATTATCCGCATGTAGAGGGACCTCACAATTCTCCGGATGGAGCTTTGTTGCTGGACCGTGAATATGTTCTTGGAGTTCAGTCGGATTGTGTCATATCCGTTTAGATAGCAACCGATAACCCTTCGAATAATGAACTCAGCGGGCTCATCAGCTTCTATAGGGAGGTTCACCACCTTCTCCCTTTCTATTACATCTGTGCTTGGGTGAACTGAAAGCGAACGATCCTTCTGGATGGTGACGCTCACGTTGTTTCCCCTCTCAAGGTTGTTTATCTTCAACCACTCTTTAGGGAGAGATATCACCAATGATGACTTTCCGAGTGCCATAATCTTGCGGCTTTCCATGTCCTACTCAGTACTAACCAGTCTATCTTTGCTCATATTTAGATTCTGTATATGAATCCAATTATGGGAAATATATATTTGTATTAACAGTATATCGACAATGTATATATCAAAAACAGAGAGTCTATATGACGGGAAAAGGAGGGATGTGAAAAATGGAGAGAATGGAGAATCGCGTCCACGAGATAGAGATGAACCTGGAGAAGATAGGAGAGCTGAGTCCTGATGAGATGGGGGCCTGGAGTCGTTTCTCAACGATCACCGGGGGCAGGGGGGTCCTCAGCCCTCGAGGCAAGGAGGTTATAGCTGTGGCCCTCTCCGTCGTGGCCAAATGCCAGTGGTGCATCGCGTTCCACGTCAGGAGAGCATTAGAACTAGGCGCAAAGAAACAGGAGATAATCGAGGCTTCGTGGGTGGCAGTCCTGATGGGGGGTAGTCCCTCTCTAATGTACGCACAGCTCGTCCTGAAGGCACTGGAGGAGTTCGAGGAGTTCGAGAAGCCGGATGAGATGATGTACTACCCGACTGAAAGTGCTAGGCTGTTCCAGCAGCTGCTCGGGTATGTCGACCGTGTCTGTGACGAAGTCGAGAGCAAGTGTAACAGCGACGAGGCTCGACGGAAGCTGGCACTCAACATCGCGGAGTCCGACAGCAGGATCATAGAGCGCCTTGTCCGCAAGGAATGTAACAACAGAGGATGGGAAGACCCCGAAGAGGACATGTGACGACCACGTGAACCGTCAGAATAGGTAATAGTAGATGACCGCGAAAGGAGAAAATGAGTGATGCTGAAAAAACCTAACGAGATAGCTGTGGCACTACGAGAAGCGGGCAGGAAGAAGACCCAACTTTCCCTGGACAGGATGTTCGTCCTGGGGATCCTTGCCGGCGTATACATCGGTTTCGGAGCGCAGCTGGCCACAACGGTCTCCATGGACTTGTCGCCAAAAGTCGGAGTGGGGCTCTCCAATTTCATATCAGGGGGGGCTTTCTCCGTTGGCCTGATGCTGGTTGTACTGGGAGGTGCAGAGCTGTTCACTGGAAACAACCTAATCTGGCTATCCTTCCTTAGCCGCAGATCAAAGGCCACCGCAGTGCTCAGGAACTGGTCAACAGTATTCCTGGGCAACTTCGTAGGCTCGATACTCCTCGCTAACCTCATCTTCATAGGGGGATTCTATACAATGGGCGGTAACGCTCTGGGCCTAAGAGCCCTGACCATCGCAAACGGCAAGGTGAACATCGGCTTCATACAGCTCGTAGCAAGAGGGATCGTCTGCAACTGGCTCGTCTGCCTAGCGGTCTGGATAGCCACCTCTGCTGAAGATACAACGGGTAAGATACTCGCATGTTTCTTCCCCATCATGACCTTCGTTGCTTCGGGGTTCGAGCACAGCATTGCTAACATGTTCTTCATACCCATCGGGATACTCCTGAAGGGAGTGCCGAACCTTGTCTCACAAGCAGGCCTTGACCTACAACATTTGACGTGGACGGGCTTCCTGACCAGGAACCTGCTCCCAGTGACAATTGGAAACGTCATCGGAGGAGGCTTCTTCGTCGCGACCCTCTACTGGTACGTCTATCTTAGACCTGAGGCTCGCGCCCTTGACATGATCGCGGAGTTGAATCCAGCGACGAATGAAACTGGACAGGTAAGAATCCTTTCATGGCCACGAAGTAGAGAGCTAACTGAATAGAGGCCCCCTTTTTTTAAATTACTTGATATGGGTTCCCTCGTGAAACACCACAATCAGCGTAATACACGAGGCGACTCTCAGTTATGTCGCGATGCGCAGTCAAAACACTAGACACGGATTAGAATCTAGAAAATTACACTATGCCCCCTCATTTCGAGCAGGTACAGTATTCCCCGAGTAGTCTAAGCCAACCTCGCGGAACGATTCAGCTTCTTCGTGGCCCAGGAGTTACGTCTGAGCTTGGGAGTCGCCCCGTATCCACATGCGGCACAGGTCCTCTGCCTCAGATGATATGCTCTGCGCCCGCAGCGCCGGCACCTGACGTGGATCCGCTTCCCATGGTGTATTGCGTGTTTTGTAGGCATCCGTCTGTAACCCCGTTTACGCCACTAAGGAGGCGGGGAGATCATGATGACGTTGTCGCCACGCAGAACGATGGTGCCGATCTGCTCCGTCTGTTCTGGGTTGCTGATCTCCTCAGCGTCCTTCAATACTAGGTTGACGTGCTGGTCGTATCCCTCGAGGAGCCCCCGCAGCGTCTTGCCGCCCCTTAGCTTGATTAGGACGGTCTTCCCGATGCTCCTCTCAAGGACCTGCTCAATCATTTCAGCCATATGTGTCACTCCGAGTCCAATAATCGGCTAATTTTATTTACCGAGCAGTACCGAATAAATGTGCTGCCCTATTAAAGGTTTGTATTCAATACCCCAAGACCTGCTTAGGATGAATGTTCAGCACGATGTTCTTTCGAGCATGATATATGGGCATTCCTTCAGAGGTAGAAAAAGGGGCTAAAGACCTTAAACGACCATAAAAACGTCCATCTCCAAGCCGAATATGTATTTTAACGCGCTCATATTCACCCATTTCAGACACCATATACTAATCAAGCCACGTCTCCCAAGCAGCAACATGATAACAACCCACCACTGAAATCAGGCATCAAAAAAACTCGAAACCTCAAAAAGTTTATTAACAAGCTCCCTACATAGGTTACAGCCTCTGCAGGGATTTGACGGCTTCTGAGTCGAATGAAAACCACTGGCACAGGGGGAATAAGTTTACACGGGATGGACAAAAACCCCGATTCGCCGTCCTCACGTTCACAGAGTTAATCGTAAAGGTGTTTAGGTTTGCTTATAGAAGATCAAGATTATTGGGATGTTATGAAGACCTTCTTCAAGGAAGAGGGTCTCGTAAAGCAGCATCTGGACAGTTACAACGACTTCGTCCAGAACACGCTGCAGCACATTATCGATGAGATCCAGGGTATCACCATAGAGGTGCCCAACCACACGTATGACATCAAGTTCGGCACCATAGAGGTGGACGAACCCCGGATCGTCGAGGTGGACGGCACAGTCCGGGAGGTCTACCCCAGGGAGGCTCGGATACGGAACCTCACATACGCGGCCCCCCTCTTCCTCGACATCATACTCAACGACGAGGGACGGGAGAGCCTGGAGTGCGTCAACATCGGGGACATCCCCATCATGGTGAAGTCCGACCTCTGCCTCCTCTCCAAGCACAACGCCGACGAGCTGGTACGGATAGGAGAGGACCCCAAAGAGGTGGGCGGTTACTTCATAGTCAACGGCTCCGAGAGGGTGATCGTATCCCTCGAGGACCTCGCCCCGAACAGGGTCCTCATCGAGACCGATAACAGGGGCTCAAGGCCCGTATACAGGGGCAAGGTATTCTCTACGACCGTGGGCTTCAGGGCTCGCATCGAGATGGCCCTCAAGGCCAAGGGAGAGATGGTGGTCTCAATACCAGGGGTCCCGGTACCCGTACCGTTCGTCGTTCTCATGAGGGCTCTAGGAGTCGAGACCGACAGAGACGTCGCTGAGATGGTCTCTCTGGACACCGACATCCTCAATGAGCTTGAGACCTCTTTCAGGGACGCCGCCAACGCGCACACCATCGAGGACTCCATACTATACATTGGGAACAGGGTGGCCTTCGGACAGGTCAAGGAGTTCAGGATCAAGAGGGCGGAGACCATCGTCGACAGGAACCTGCTGCCCCACATCGGACGGGATCCCGATGACCGCATAGACAAGGCCATATTCCTCGGGGAGATGGCCTCCCGCATCATAGAGCTCAAGCTGGGGAGGAGGGAGGAGGACGACAAGGACCACCTCAAAAACAAGAGGATCAAGCTCGCGGGCCCCCTCCTCGCCGAGCTCTTCAGGAGCGCGTTCTGGAGCCTATACAGGGACATGCGCTACCAGTTCCGCCGGATGAGCACCCGGAGGAAAGGAGTGCTGATCTCGGCCTCCGTCAGGCCTGGGATAATCAGCAGCCGCATCCAGCACGCCATCGCGACCGGCAACTGGAGGCGGGGACGCGTCGGCATGACGCAGCTGCTGGACAGAACCAACACCCTATCAACCCTGAGCCACCTGAGGCGACTCCAGTCGCCCCTCAGCAGGAGCCAGCCCAACTTCGAGGCGAGGGACCTCCACTCCACCCACTGGGGTAGGCTCTGCCCCAACGAGACCCCGGAGGGGGCCAACTGTGGACTGGTGAAGAACCTCTCCCTCATGGCCAGCATCTCCGTTGGCACTGACTCAGAGAAGATAAAGAGGACCCTCCTCTACCTGGGGGTTACCCAGGCGAAGCTTGCGGATGAGCAGCTGAGGCACGAGGGAGCCAAGATATTCGTGGAGGGCTACCTCCTGGGATACACGACGACTCCCAACGAGCTCGTCAACACAATCAGGGAGATGAGGCGTCGAGGCGAGACAAGCACCGAGGTGAACATCGGCTACTACGCCGACCACAACGAGATCTACGTCAACTGCGACGAGGGTCGGATCAGGAGGCCCCTCATCATCGTCAGAGAGGGCAAACCCCTCCTCAAGTCCCGCCACATCAGGAACCTCCAGCAGGAGCGCTGGCAGTGGAGCGACCTGACAAGGGAGGGCATCCTTGAGTACCTGGACGCCGAGGAGGAGGAGAACGCCTACATCGCAATCAATCAGGACCAGCTCTCCGAGGAGCACACCCACATGGAGATATGCAGCTACGCCATCCTCGGGGTCACGGCATCCATAATCCCCTTCCCGGAGCATAATCAGTCTCCGAGGAACACATACCAGGCGGCCATGGCAAAGCAGGCTCCTGGAATGTACGCCCTAAACTACAGGGACAGGACGGATACAAGGGCCCACGTCCTCCACTACCCGCAGAAGCCCCTGAGCCAGACGAAGCCCATGGAGATAATGGGGTACAACGAGAGACCGGCGGGCCAGAACTACATCGTCGCCGTCCTCAGCAGCAACGGATACAACATGGAGGACGCCATAATATTCAACAAGTCCAGCATCGAGAGAGGCCTGGGCCACTCCAGCTTCTTCCGCATCTACAAGGCCGCGAGCAAGCAGTACCTGGGAGGCGCCAAGGACAGGCTCACCATCCCCGAGCCGGGCATCCGAGGATACCACGGCGCCGAGGCATACAGGATGCTCGAGGAGGACGGACTGATCTCCACGGAGGCAGAGGTCCACGGCGGGGACATCCTGGCCGGCAGGACCAGCCCGCCCAGGTTCCTCGAGGAGTACAGGGGATTCGAGGTCAGGGGCCCCCAGCTGAGGGACACCTCGGTAGCGGTGAGGCCCACCGAGGAGGGGGTCGTGGACTCCGTCTTCGTCACGAAGGACATCGAGGGGTCCCACCTCATCAAGACGAAGGTGCGGAGCCACAGGGTCCCCGAACTAGGCGACAAGTTCGTCTCACGCCATGGTCAGAAGGGCGTCATTGGGATGGTCATCCCCCAGGAGGACATGCCCTTCAGCGCCCACGGAACGGTGCCTGACATCATGATCAACCCCCACGCATTCCCGTCGAGGATGACCGTAGGCCAGTTCCTCGAATCCCTCGCAGGGAAGGTAGGCGCCATGAGGGGTGAGATGGTCGACGGAACCCCATTCATCAACGAGTCCCACGAGTCCCTCTCGGAGGCGCTGAGACGGCTCGGATTCAACCCGGGTGGCAGGGAGCTGATGTACGACGGCCTCAGCGGCAGGAAGTTTGAGACCCAGATATACATCGGACCCACGTTCTACCAGAAGCTCCATCACATGGTCGTGGACAAGATCCACGCCAGGGCACGGGGACAGGTCCAGATGCTCACGAGGCAGCCCACTGAGGGGCGCGCCAGGGGAGGGGGCCTCAGGTTCGGAGAGATGGAGAGGGACTGCCTCGTAGGCCATGGCACTGCCATGCTCCTCAAGGACAGGCTCCTGGAGGAGTCCGACGCCTACACCATCTACGTCTGCGAGCGCTGCGGCAAGCTTGCCTTCTACGACATACGGCAGCGCAAGTACGTCTGCCCCATGTGTGAGAGCAAGGGGCAGGTGGAGCCGGTCGTGGTCTCCTACGCCTTCAAGCTTCTGCTTCAGGAGCTTCAGAGCCTATGCCTCTCGCCATCCCTTGAACTGGTTAAGGAGGTCGAATAGTTGTCCAAGGTCATCGACGCCATAAAGTTCGGAGTACTGCCACCCGACGAGATCCGCAGGCTCTCAGTGGTTGAGATAACGACATCGGACACGTACGACGAGGACGGTGGGCCCATCGCGGGAGGCCTCATGGACCACAGATTGGGCACACTGGAGCCCAGGCAGAGGTGCAGGACCTGCGGGAACATATCCATCAACTGCCCCGGACACTACGGCCACATCGAGCTGGCGGTCCCCGTCGTCCACGTGGAGTTCGCCAAGCAGACCTACAAGCTTCTCTCCACGACGTGCAGGAGCTGCGGACGGATCCTACTCTCCGACGAGTACAACGAGGAGCTCACTGCAGTGCGCGAGAAGGAGATAGAGCTCTTCGGCAAGGTCAGCGACGGCACCAACAAGGAGATCGTGAAGCAGGCCAAGAAGTACAAGAAGTTCAAGGAGTGCCCCCAGTGCGGGATGGTCCAGTCCAACGTAAAGTTCGCCAAGCCCACCAGCTTCCTGGAGATCGAGCAGGAGGAGTTTGACACGGACGACGAGGCCCTGGTGGAGGAGGTGAGCCGGAGGCTCACGCCCAGCATGATCAGGGAGTGGTTCGAGAGGATCCCGGACGAGGATCTGGAGCTTCTGGCGGTCGATCCCTCCGTTGCCAGGCCTGAGTGGATGGTCCTCCAGGTGCTGCCGGTGCCCCCTGTGGACGTGCGTCCGAGCATCATCCTCGAGTCGGGCATCAGGGCGGAGGACGACCTAACCCACAAGCTCGTCGACATCATCAGGATCAACCAGAGGCTCAAGGAGAACATCGACGCCGGCGCCCCCACGCTCATCATCGAGGACCTCTCGGAGCTCCTCCAGTATCACGTCACAACCTACTTCAACAACGAGGTCTCGGGCATCCCCCCGGCCCGCCACAGGTCCGGTAGGACCCTTAAGAGCCTCGCCCAGAGACTGAAGGGTAAGGAGGGGCGGTTCAGGGGCAACCTCTCGGGTAAGAGGGTGGACTACTCGGCGCGAACCGTCATCTCACCCGACCCGAATCTGGATATCAATGAGGTAGGCGTCCCTAGACACATCGCCATCAGGCTGACGGTCCCGGACATAGTGACCGAGAGGAACCTGGAGGAGATGAAGAGGCTCGTCTACAACGGCCCGGAAACGCATCCCGGTGCCCTATACATTGTCCGCCCTGATGGAAGACGCATCAGGCTGGAGTTCGTTACCGACAGGGAGACCGTCGCCGAGGGGCTGGAGCCCGGTTTCATAGTGGAGCGGCACCTGAAGGACGGGGACATCGCTTTGTTCAACCGGCAGCCGAGCCTCCACAGGATGAGCATAATGGCTCACAGGGTGAAGGTGCTGCCGTACAGGACTTTCAGGATGCACCTCACGGTCTGCCCGCCCTACAACGCCGACTTCGACGGGGACGAGATGAACCTCCACATACCGCAGAGCAAGGAGGCTCAGGTAGAGGCTAGGCTCCTCATGCAGGTCCAAGACCAGATTCTCTCACCCAGATACGGTGCACCCATCATAGGTGCCACCAAGGACTTCATCACGGGAGCCTACCTGCTGACGAGGGCGGAGACGATGCTCACAGCCAACGACGTGGGCAAGCTACTGGCCGCCACGGGCTACCAGGGCAATATGCCCGACCCCACGTCGAAGAAGCCGGAGAGCTGGTCAGGAAAGGACATCTTCAGCCTTTTCTTACCTGACAACTTCAACTTCGTCACGCGTGCCAATATCTGTCAGCACTGTCCTACATGCGAACGTGAGGGGTGCCAGTATGACGCCTACGTCACCATTCGAGACGGCCATCTCCAGACAGGGGTCATAGACAAGAACAGTATTGGGGCTGAGCGGGCTGAGACCATCTTCCACAGGATCATTAAGGACTACGGTACGGACGCCGGTCACGACTTCCTCAACTCGGTGACTAAACTCATCAACGAGTACCTCTCCATTAAGGGCTTCACGTTCTCCCTCGACGAGCTGACGATCGGTTCCAAGGAGACCAGCGAGATCAACCGGGTCATGAAGAGGATGGAGAGGAATGTCGACAAGCTCATAGATGACCTGAAAACGGATCAGCTGGAGAGGCTTCCAGGCCAGAGCCTCCAAGAGACATTTGAGATCCAGGTGATGAGCGAACTAGCGAAGGCTAGGGACAGGGCCGGTGAGACTGTGGAGACCGGGCTGGGGATGGGTAACGCCGGGATCATCATGACCCGGAGCGGCGCCAGGGGCTCAAGCCTCAACATCGGTCAGATGATGGGGTCGGTAGGCCAGCAGGCCATCCGTGGCAAGAGGATCATGAGGGGGTACATGAACAGGACGCTCCCCCACTTCAACGAGCACGACCCCGCTCCGGAGGCGAGGGGATTCGTCTACAACTGCTACAGGGACGGCCTCAACCCCATCGAGTTCTTCTTCCACTCCATGGGGGGCAGGGAGGGGCTCGTAGACACCGCCGTCCGCACCCAGCAGAGCGGTTACATGCAGAGACGCCTCATCAACGCCCTGGAGCACCTCAGGGTCGAGTACGATGGCACAGTCAGGGACTCCCAGGGCGGCATCATCCAGTTCCAGTTTGGAGAGGACGGGGTTGACCCGGCCAAGAGCGACCATGGCGTCGCCGTGAACGTTGGGCTCCTCATCGAGAGGATCAAGATCGCGATAAAGGAAGGCTCTCCTGCCTCGAAAGAGTTCATCGAGGAGAAGCTCGAGGAAGCTGCAGCAGATCTGACCCCAAGCCTGATCAACGAGCTTCGGAACAGGCTCTCTGACTCGGAGATGACCGAAGAGGGCGTGACGAGGACAGTCCAGACCGTGCTGAGGGACTACGACTTCAGCCTCGTGGAGCCGGGGGAGGCCGTGGGGACCGTCGCAGCCCAGTCCATCGGAGAGCCGGGCACCCAGATGACCCTCAGGACGTTCCACTACGCAGGGGTAGCCGAGCTCAACGTCACCCTGGGACTGCCCAGGCTCATAGAGCTGGTGGACGCTAGGAGGTCCCCCTCAACGCCGGTGATGAAAATCTACCTGGATTCAAGCCACAGGAGAAGCCAGGAGAAGGCTCGTGAGGTCGCGGAGAAGCTCAGCTATACGGTAGTCGATGACGTCATCGAATCCGTGATGATAGATCTCAGGGAGGACGCTGTGAAGATCACGGTCTCACCGGATAGGATGAAGGACCTCAACGTAGTGGCAAGTGATCTAGAGGAAGCCCTGCCATACAAGTTCTCCAAGAGCGGGAAAAAGACGTACCTCATCGCCTTGTCAGAGGACAAGAAGAACAACTCCGAGAAGTTCATCAAGCAGATAGTCGAAGCCCGCATAAGGGGCATCCCCGAGATCAAGAGGGTCCTGACGACCTACGAGAACAGGGAGTGGGTGATCCGCACCGACGGCTCCAACCTTGAGGGGGTCCTCGGCATCGAGGGTGTCGACCCCACGAGGACGACCACCAACGACATCCATGAGATAGCTCAGATCCTGGGCATCGAGGCGGCTCGGAACGCCCTCATCAAGGAGGCTCACGCCGTGCTCGAGGAGCAGGGCCTGGACGTCGACATCAGGCACGTGATGCTGGTAAGCGATATCATGACCAACACGGGCGAGGTGGAGCAGATCGGCCGTCACGGAATAAGCGGGCAGAAGAGCAGCGTCCTGGCCAGGGCGGCCTTCGAGCTGACCATCCAGCACCTGGTGAACGCCGCGCTCAAGGGTGAAACCGATCCCCTTAAAGGTGTGATCGAGAACATCATTGTCGGCCAGTCGATGCCTCTGGGTACAGGGAGTGTCGAGCTGTTCATGTCCATGGGAGGTAAGCGAGACGAGTAGCGTCGATCACGAGCTCAGGATGGCCATCAATACCGGCCGCCTCCACCTGGGCTCCAAGGTGGCGGTAAGGGAGCTTCAGAGAGGCAGGGCGAAGATAGCCATACTGTCATCCAACTGCTCCGACGAGTTAAGGGCGCAGATAGAGGAGTACGGCAAGCTCGGGAACATCCCTGTCCTACATCATCAGAAGGACAGCCTGGACCTTGGGGTCCTCTGCAGGAAGCCCTTCCCGGTCTCAGTAATCGTTATAAACGACACTGGCGACTCAAAGATACTCGATTTGGTGAACACAGAGAATGCTCAGTAACATCAAGATAACAGAGAACGAGATGAAGTTCATCTCCCTGCTAGAGAACATGACCGGCGCCACCATCGTTGACTGCATCATCGACGAGGAGGAGGACACCCTGATCTTCGCCGTCAAGAAGGGGGAGGTCGGCCTCGCCGTCGGGCGGGGCGGGGAGAAGATCAAGCGTTTCCGCAGGATGACCAACAAGCAGGTCGAGATCTTCGAGTACATCGACGACGCCGAGAAGTTCATCAGGAACGCCCTGAAGCCGGCGAAGGTGAAGGAGATCAGGCTCGTGGACAGGGCGAGCGGCGGCAGGATCGCCATGGTAAACGTCGAGACCAAGGACAAGGGCATCGCCATCGGCAGGAACGGTCAGAACATCAAGAAGATCAGGTTCCTGGCCAAGCGGTACTTCGACCTGGACACCGTGGTCATCAACTGAGTCAGCTTCCTCAAACGCACCGAGTATCTGTTTTCCTCGTAAATTTCTTAACATTCGTCGAAGGGCTATAGGGTGTAGTGTCTTCGTATGGCAGAGAAAGGCGTGATCCTCCTGACCGGCTTTGAGCCGTTCGGCGGGAGCGATGTTAATCCCTCGATATTGGCCTGCAGGAAGCTTGAGGGAAGGACCTTCAACGGCTACAGGGTCGTGGTCGAGGAGATACCCCTGAGGTTCCATGAGATCAATGACACAATCAAGGGGCATGTGTCGAAGTACAGTCCAGCCGCCGTGGTCTCCACGGGGCAGGGCGGAGGGGGAGGCCTCTCGGTGGAGCGTGTAGCCATCAACGTCGGCAGCGCCAGGATGCCCTACAACTGCGGATATAAGCCGGTTGACGAGCCACTGAACTCAGAGGGCCCAGTGGCGTACTGGACGAGGCTTCCTTACAGGAGGATGCTGGAGGGACTGAAGGAGGCCAGTGTGCCTGCGAGGCTCTCCAACTCAGCGGGTACGTTCGGGTGCAACCAGATCTTCTACCACCTGATGGACCACCTGGCAAGCGAGGGCATCGAGATCCCGGCGGGGTTCATCCACGTCCCGTTGTTGCCGCAGCAGGCTTTGGAGAGGGGATCTGCGTCGATGAGCCTCGACCTAATCGCGAAGGGATTCGGGGTCGTCGTGGAACTGATTTCCACGCACCTAAACTAGTTTTTCCCTTTTGTTCTCTAATCCGAGAACTGCTATTCATTTTAATTAAGACACGGCACATGTTACAGCTATGTCAAGCAAGGGCACGATTCTCCTGACCGGGTATGAGGCATTCGGGGATTTCAAGGTGAACCCCTCGATCTCAGCCTGCATGGAGCTTGATGGGAGGGAGATTGGTGGGTACAGCGTGGCTGTTGAGGAAATCACCATGAAGTTCAGCGGTGTGAATGAGGCCATCGAGGGGCACCTTGAGAGGTACAAGCCTGCCGCCGTGGTCTGCACGGGGGTCTCGGGTGCCGGCTCGGTCATCGCCGTGGAGCGCGTCGCGATCAATGTCTTCAGCGCGAGTGTCGGGGTTATGGGTGAGGAGGCACAGGACGCTGCCATCAGGGAGGACGGCCCCGTGGGGTATTTCACGACGCTGCCCTACAGGGGGATCCTGGAGGCTTTGAAGGAGGCGGGTATACCTGCCAGGCTGTCCAACTCTGCCGGTACGGTGGGGTGTAACCTCGTCTTCTACTACCTCATGGACTACCTGGCGAGGAACGGGTGCGACATCCCGGCGGGGTTCATCCATGTCCCCCGGCTCCCAGAGCAGGCCCTCAACGGGAGGAGCCCATCGATGTCATTGGACGTGAGCGCCAGGGCCCTTGAGGTCGCAATAGGGGCGCTTGTATCCACCCTGTAACCTGACTGCCCCGGTTGGGATCTGTTCTCCCACTCACGTTCTCGTCGGAGATGGATTGAGATTAATATGGCGACCCGGATATAGTGAAGTCGAAGGCTGGTCATTTGAAGGTCTCCGAGCTCGACATCCCAGAGGGGGTTAAAGACCTACTTCTGGAACGGGGTCTCGATGAGCTCTACCCTCCCCAGGTGGACGCCATCAAGGCGGATGTCCTCGAAGGCAGGAACCTCGTGCTGGCGAGCCCCACAGCCAGCGGGAAGACGCTGATAGCGGAGATCTGTGCGCTGAAGCACGTCCTAGAAGGGGGCGGAAAGGTGCTCTACCTCACCCCCCTTCGCGCTCTGGCGTGGGAGAAGTACGAGGAGTTCCAGGCTTACACGGGTTTGGAGGCGTCTCGGGGGCGGCGGGTCCGGGTCGGTGTGAGCACGGGAGACCTGGACAGCCGGACCTCGTGGCTTGGGGACTACGACATCGTCATCACCACGAACGAGAAGTGCGACTCCCTTCTAAGGCATCGGTCTCCGTGGATGGAGGGGGTGTCACTGGTAGTGGCGGATGAGGTCCACCTGATCGGGAACGACCGTGGGCCGACCCTTGAGGTGGCCCTAGCCCGGCTGAGGCAGTTGAACCCCCGGATCCAGATCCTGGCATTGAGCGCCACCATCAGGAACGCGGACGAGGTGGCGGAGTGGCTGGATGCGGAGTGCGTCCGGACGGATTGGAGGCCGGTGCCCCTGAGGGAGGGGGTGGCCCACGGCGACAGGATAATCTTCAACGACGGCAGCGTAAAGGGGCTGGATCCCCTGCACAAGCAGGACGCCGTGAACATCGCGCTGAACTCGGTGCTGGACGGGGGTCAGGCCCTAATATTCGTGGAGAGCCGCAGACGGGCTCAGAGCACGGCGAGGGCAGCGGCCCAGGCGCTGAGGGGGAGGTTGGGGAGGAGGGAGGAGACGGGGCTGCGCAAGGTCTCGTCCGAGATCGTCCTCAGGGGGGAGAGGACGAGCCTGATGGAGGACCTCGCCTCCGCGGTCTCGGATGGGGCCGCGTTCCATCACGCGGGACTGAACCGGGAGCACAGGCGACTCGTGGAGGAGGCGTTCAAGGAGGGGAGGATCAAGATCCTGGCCTCGACGCCTACTCTGGCGGCGGGGGTGAACCTCCCGGCGAGGACGGCGGTGATCGGGAGTTACAGGAGGTTCACTCCGGGCTACGGGATGTACCCCATCTCGGTCCTGGAGTACAAGCAGATGAGCGGCCGGGCGGGGAGGCCCCAGTACGACGAGTACGGGGAGGCTGTGCTCATCGCCTCGTCGTCGGATGAGCAGGACGCGCTGATGGAGAACTACGTGGCGGCGCGTCCCGAGAGGCTTTTCAGCCGTCTGGCCCAGGAGGCTTCCCTGAGGGGGCACGCCCTGGCGGCGGTAGCCTCCGACTACGCCCACACGGAGCAGGGGCTCATCGACTTCTTCGGGGGGACGTTTTACGGCTACCACTATCCCATGGGGAACGTGAAGCTGATACTGGCGGGGATCCTGAGCTACCTCCGGCGTGAGGACCTTATCGAGTACAAGGGGGACTACATCTACGCTACGGACTTCGGGAGAAGGGTCTCCGAGCTCTACGTGGACCCGTACTCGGCGGTGGTGATCCGTGACGGGCTGAGGCGAGGTGCGCCGGAGGTGACGGACTTCACCTGGCTCCACATGATCTGCCACACGCCGAACATGCGGCCCATCCTCCGTCCCAGGCGCAAGGACGAGGAGCTTGTGGAGGAGTACGCGGAGGAGAGGCTTGACGAGTTCGCGTTCCCACCCGGGGACCTGCTGGGGGACTACGTTGAGAGAGGGCAGGTGCTGGGTGAGGTGAAGACGGCGATGGTGCTGGGGGCGTGGATCCAGGAGGTCGCGGAGGGGGAGCTCATGGACAGGTACGGGGTGGCCCCCGGAGACAGGTACAGCGCGGTGACGAACGCCGACTGGCTGCTCTACTCGACGTACGAGCTGGCGGGGGTGCTGGGGCTGACGGAGCATCGGCGCCACCTGGGGCGGCTGAGGGATCGGGTGAGGTACGGGGTGTCGGAGAGGCTGCTGCCGCTGGTGAGGCTGCGAGGGATCGGGCGGGTGCGGGCTCGGGTGCTGTATAACTCGGGTTTCCAAACGGTGGCGGCGCTGAAGAGGGCGCCGGTGGGGAGGCTCGTGGAGATCCCGTTGATAGGGGCGAGGCTGGCGAAGGTTATCAAGGAGCAGGTGGGGGGCGTGGTGGACGAGGCGGAGTGGAGGGGGTTGGACTCTGCCGTGTCTGAGCAGAGGGCGCTGACGGACTTCGTGGAGGAGGAGCCCGAGGAGGAGAAGCCTCCGGAGGACGAAGTGGACGCGTAGCCCTTGGGGTGCCCCGATGCGCGCGCGGGGGAGGACTACATGGGCTCCGAGCCCCCTGAGATCCGGGGAAGGTTCCTCAGTAGCATGCTGGACCTCCAGGTCGAGGAGGAGCGATGGCTCTACCTCCTAAGGGTGGACTCCGGGTTCATCGGGTTCGTCCACATGAAGGTGTGTGGGAATTAACGACAAAACCTACGTATAATGCGCGCTACGTCGTAATCCACGACGAGGTAGAAAATACGTGGCGTGGTACACCGCTGGCGCTAGGTTTATCTCATGAGTCCTGATTCTCGTCAGTTCCTAGTCGTGCATCAAGCATCGCGAAACCCTAGGAAAAGTTGTGCCTCTCGCTGATAGGCGCGGCCATGGCAATCCAAGTCAGCCAAGGGGCACACGCCCCAAGGGGTAAACAAGAGGCGCAACCCATAGATCTCCCCCCAACACTTATACGTTTTTCGCGCGAGAGCATAACTCGAAAATAATAGAGTACAAGAAACTTAGTCCCTCTAAGGAATTGTTATCTTCGATGCGCGCGCGCAATCCCGAGAAAGAACACTGACGAACTTATCTACAGCAGGTGCTGCACTTGCCCCCGCAGGATGAGCCCGCGACCATCCGATTCGACTGGTACAGCTCCTTCCAGCAGTCCCTGCAGATCAGGATATAGCCCAGCTCCTTGTGGTTGGCTCCGAGGAGGCTGACATCCTCGCCGCTCTTATGGCATAGACCGCATTCGCCCATGAGATCACTAATAGAACGTGGAGTTCACAGATTATAAACTATATCACGCTCATTCCGGGGACCAATCGGATTGTAGATCACGGGAGCATACGCACTATTATTATACCCTCGGCATTCAGTACTCTTGGGACACATGTTCGACCCGATGTTCAGCAGAATCCTGGTGGCCTACGACGGCTCAGAGCCCTCGAAGCGCGCCCTGGACCTGGCGGCCAAGACAGCGGCGATGTTCAGGGGGGAGCTAATCATACTGACGGCGATCTACCGTGGCGCGGTGCCCGTCTTCAGCGAGGAGGGGCAGGGGACCCTGAGCACGGCGGACATCCAGGACTACCTCGACAAGATGGAGAACATCTACAAGGCCGCCCTGGAGAGCGCTGTGAACGACGTGAGGACCAGATACCCCGACCTTGAGGTCGAGGCCCTGCTCATCGACGGGAGGCCCTCGTCCGTGATCGTCGAGGAGGCTGAGAAGAGGAACGCCCACCTCATAATGATCGGGAGCAGGGGGCTCGGCGGGGTCACGGGCTGGCTGCTGGGGAGCACGAGCCGCAAGGTCGTGGACCAGTGCACGAAACCCGTGCTCGTCGTGAAATAGGCCATCCCAACACTTCCTTATTGTGTGAGCAGCGAGGACTCCTCTAAATGCCTCATATTAGAGGCCATGGAATGAACGCACCGTCATTCGAAGCAGGCTAGGAGTCATAAGACTGTAATGATAAACGATATAATGGAGCATGAACAGCGTGAAGGGTCCAGACGTAGAGGACCAGATGCCAGCCGCACTGGAAGCAGCCGTTCGGAGGCTGACAGGGATAGACGGGATAGGGGACTACATACCCCAGGTCGGCTCCAACCTGGTTTACGCCAAAGCGGATTCATCAACCATTGAAGACGTTCTCGCGCTGACGGGGAGGATCATCGCCACGATCAGGGGACCCATCGCCTGCGGGGAGATGGCATACGGAGCCTCAAGCCATCTGGCTTCCGTGGTGATCGAGGCACAGAAACTCGATGGGGAGATCCGTACCGGGCTAAACATCAAGGCCGACGACGACGTGACATGGAGGCTGAAAGAAGTAGGACTGACAGTGGTCACTATCCCGAACACGGTCGAGGGGGAGGGGTGCCCCGTGACCCACTACATCAGGAGTACAGGGAAACTGGCCGATGCCTACGTCCACCCCGGCGATTTTGGAATCGAACCCACGACGACGATAATCGCGAGGCACCCTGACAGGCTTCCTGAGATTATGGCGGAGATAGTCAAGCTTGAGTGACGCTATTCGGGCATTCGACCTGGTCGCGGGCACCTACGACGACTGGTACGATCACCCCCAAGGAAGGCAGATCTTCGACGCTGAACTTGAGGCAGTGGACCTTCATATCCCGAAAGAGGGGATAGGCCTAGAGCTGGGCGCCGGGACGGGGATCTTCGCCGAGCACCTGACGGAGGCAGGGAGGACAGTCGTCTGTTTGGACCCCTCAATGGAGATGCTGAAGAAGGCCTTCGAACGCGGGATGGCATCCATTCTGGGGGTGGGAGACGCCTTGCCCCTGAGGGTCGGCGTCCTAGACTTCACGTACATGGTCACAGTCCTAGAGTTCCTCGAAAAGCCTGTGGCAGTACTCGAGGAGATACGGGAGACCGCTAAGAGGGGCGCCGGGCTGACCATCCTCTTCATAAACTCGGAGAGCACCTGGGGCGACCTCTACAGGGACATCGGATCTAAGGGGGACCCTGTCTTCAGGCATGCAAGGCTCTACACGATGGTGGAGGTCGAGGCGTTGACCACCGTGTCGGGATACCGCGTCGCAGAGAGGGCGGGGACTCTCACAACGAAGCCCATGGAGACGGAGGTCGGAAGGGCGATCACGGAGCCAAGCAGTGGGACCGGGGTCATCGTGCTTCGGGCCTACAAAAGTTAAGCCCGCCCATACTGAATAGTTTTATATTATTCTCAACATAAAAGAACCAGAATGTCCGAGGATCAGAACTACGGCTACATCCTCCGCCTCAGCACGGAGGACTGGCGGGACCAGGTCTACGAGCTCAAGAAGTACTACTCAGGCGTCATGCGGGGCTGGAAGCGGGAGACCCCCGTCCTTCTCGCCATGAAGACCGACGCCGGCGACTCGTTCATCGGCTACGGAGTCGTGGGGAAGGTGGAGCACCTCTGGGAGCTCTCCCCCGAGGAGGAAGCCTACTGCAGGGAGAACAACTGGAAGTGCGCCCTCACATTCAAGGCGTTGAACCGCTTCGAGAAGCCCTACCCCATCAAGGAGTCCCTCCTCGCGGAGGACCCCAGGAAGGGCAGCTTCCTCCACGCAGCCCGCCTCACCGAGGACCAGGTGGACGCCCTCCTCGACGCAGCCGAGGACTATCAGGAGAAGACGGAAAACCCATAACTACACCCAACCCCACATCCTAGGGGATGGGCCAGATTGCGGCGGTCATCAGTCGGAGGAGCGAAGACGTCTCCAACCTAGTTAGGAGGATGCTTGAGGAAGCCTCCCCCTACCCGGGAGATGCTCATGGCCTCTCATCCGAGAAGGGCGCCAGGATCGCAGCCAGAATTCCCGAGATCCCTGGAGCCCCCTCAATTCTTGGCCACAAGCATGTCAAGATACGCCCTGAGGATCCCGCACAACCTCTCGAACAGCACTGTTACACAACGACGTACGAAGGCCGGATCTGGCACAGCTCAGACACCTCAGACGCCAACGCCATCATGGACACCCTGGGCCCCGAACCCGGACGTGGAATCGAGGCCCTTCTAAAAGGAAACTGCTCTCTGGCACTAGCTGTCCTCGACAAGGGGAGGCTCCTGTGCGCGAGGGACACGATGGGACTCGTCCCCCTCTATATCGGGGAGAGTGAGACGATCATCTCTGCGGCGTCAAACCGTAAAATGCTGTGGATGGCTGGGCTCGACGCACAGGCGGTCAAGCCAGGGCACGTCATCGAGAGCTCTGGGGAAGACATAGCTTCACGACCAGTCAACATCCTCTCCCAGCCCCAACCTATCTCCCCATCAATGGACGAAGCGGTGAAGACCTTGGACCGGCTGTTCACGAGGGCCGTGGAGGCCAGGTGCAAGGGAGGCTTCAAGGTCGCAATAGGCTTCTCCGGGGGCATCGACAGCAGCCTCCTAGCCCACTACGCGGACAGGGCGGGAGCCCGGGTGGACCTCATCTGCGTCGGGATGGAGGGAACAGGGGGCTTCGAGGCAGCGGATACCGCTGCGGACGCCCTCGACCTCCCCCTCAGGCTGGAGGCCTTCACCCCTGACGATGTCGAGGGGGAACTGGACACCGTCCTCTGGAGCGTCGAGGAGGCCGACCCCATGAAGATCGGCGTGGGAATCCCCACCTACTGGGCGGCGAGGAGCGCGGCGGAGACAGGTCACAGGATCTTCATCTCCGGCAACTGCGCCGACGAGGTCTTCGGAGGATACCAGAAGTACGCTCGAGAGTACGCATCTATTGGCGACTCGGTCAGGGAGACCACGTTCCGGGACGTCGCCTCCTCCCACGAGGCAAACTTCGAGAGGGACTACAAGATCTGCTCAGACCTGGGGTTGGAGCTGAGGCTGCCCTTCGCCGACATCGACGTGGTGAGGTACGGCCTCTCCCTCCCTACGGAGCTTAAGCTGTCAAAAGACGCAGCCTCCCCAAGGAAGAGGATACTGAGGGCGCTGGCCAGGGAGAAGGGCTTCCCTGAGGAGCTTGCCGACAGGCCCAAGAAGGCCGTGCAGTACTCCACGGGCGTGAATAGGGCACTCCAGAGGCTGGCGAAGGCAGAGGGCAAGAGAGTACGCGCCTACCTGGAGGAGAGGTTCGAGCGGGTGAAGGAGAGTATGCTCGGGGAGACGTATCAAAGATGACCCCCGAGGAGAGGATGCGCCTCGTATCCCGGCTCCTGGAGGAGGAGTACTGTGCAGTGGAGCAGGGGGAGACTGAAAGCCGCGATCCCTTCAGGACCCTCATAAGCTGCGTCCTCTCCCACAGGACAAGAGACGCCAACACCGCCAGGGCCGCCGAAGCCCTCTTCAACGTGGTCTCAACCCCCGAGGAGGTTCTGGACCTCGAACCAGACGAGCTCAGGACACTCATCCGGTGCTCGGGGTTCTACAACCAGAAGGCGAGGAACATCACGGCCATCTGCAGGGACCTCGTAGCCAGCCACGGCTCCACCGTCCCGGAAGACAGGGAGACCCTCATGAGCCTCCGCGGGGTCGGCCCCAAGACCGCCGACATCGTCCTCGACCACGCCTACAACGTCCCGGCCATAGCCGTTGACGTCCACGTCGCCAGGGTGGCCAGGAGGCTGGGCCTCGCGGACCCCAAGGCGGGGCCAGAGGAGGTCAAGGCAGCTCTGGAGCGGCTCGTCCCGCCCGAGAGGTACAGGTACATCGACAACGGGTTCGTGATGCACGGGAAGGAGTACTGCAGGAAGACAGCCCCCAGATGCGGTGAGTGCCCACTCAGCGGAGTCTGTGAGAACCCGAAGAAATAGGGGTCAGAGCCCTTCCTTCTCGAAGAGCCTCGTCGCCTCTGCGGTCCTCCGGAGGCACTCCATCGCCGTCTCGTAGCTGGGCCATCCACCGAGGCCGCACTCGGGGCCCACCATGGGGACCTTCTCGACACCGAAACGCTCGACCACCTTCCTAAGCCTCGCCAGCCCGACGTCCACCTCCTCGAGGAACCCCATCGGGTCCACCTCCCCCCTCCTTATCTGGGTCCAGGTGTCCCCCACCCTCTGCTCCACGTCCTCCACAACCCCCTCTCCCTTGAGGCGGGCCTCGATGAGGTCGTCGAACTGGTTGTGGAAGATGCTCGCCTTGAGGCGCTTCCCCGTCTCCTCGAGGCGCCTCGACGTGGAGTCCTGGGAGTACAGGGGGTCCCCGATGTGGGCCTGGATGAGGTCCAGGTGCTCCACCTCCCAGAATAGGTCGTCGGATGTGTCGTGGAGGTGGATACTCGTCTCCGCGCCCTTGGAGCCAGCTGCGCTGCAGATCTCCTCCCAGGCAGCCCCCAGGGACCCACGCCCCTCGGAGCCGTAGTCCAGCAGGGGATCGTTGAGGAAACCCAGTACGGGCTCATCGATGCAGACGAGGGCAACCTCTCCGTGCCTGCCTTCGAAGACCGAACGGGAGACTATCTCGGAGATGGCGTGCCCCAGCTCCTCGAAGAGCCTGGCGTTCTTGGCTTGGAAGAAGGAGGCGAGGGTGTACGGGCCGGTCACGCAGGCCTTCAGCTTCACCCGGTCTACGTCGGCCTCGTCCCTGATCCTCGAGGCGTTCTCCCTGATGACGTCCACCTCTGGGATGGATGATCCCGGCTTCGCCGTGACCTCCTTAAGGGCTACGTAGCCAGCCTCTACCTTCTCGATGCCCCTGAGGAGCTCGAAGAACATCACGTTCATGTCCCTGAACTGGGGGTAGTTGGGGGCTGTGAGGCCCATCCTCAGCTTGTCCACGGTGGCCGAGACCACCTCCTCGGTGAACACCTCGGAGGACTCGTCCTGAGCGCTTATCAGCGATAGGAGGGAGCCTTGCCTCCGGGCCCCCTCGTAGATGGTGGACTCCTCAACCCTCAGGGGGAGGCTGCCGATGTCATAGGTGTCGAGCATGGGTCCCCCCGCTACTTGATGTTCTCTTTCCCTGTGGCGAGGTCCATGCAGAACTCGTCGAGGCGGTCGAACTCGCTGGCGATGACCTCCTGGATCTGGGGGGTGATCTCCTTGAGGCTCACCCCGTCCGCGGGGATGACCTGGGCGGAGCAGACGGCGGGCTTGTCGATGGGCTGCCCGATGGCGCTTACCAGCCAGACGTAGGTCTCCTTCACCCCGTTCACATTCTGGCAGATCTCCCCGGCGATCTTGTAGCTCAGGAGGTTGTAGATCTTTCCGACGTGGCTCACAGGGTTCTTCCCCGCGGCCGCCTCCGATGACATGGGCCTGTTCAGCGGGATGACGCCGATGACGTTGTTCCCCCGCCCCACCTGGCCCGAGTCCCCGGTGTCGATGGACGACCCCAGCACGGTGAGGTAGAGCCCCCCGAGGCCCCTGCCCTCAGCGTCGAGGACGTTGAAGCCCACGTCCACGTTGTCGAAGTCCGACTTCTCCTTGATGAACGAGTTTATGGCGTCATAGATCTCACCCTTCTTCCTGAAGTAGTCGGCCTCGCTGTCGATGTACCTGTCCACGAAGGCCTGGGCGACGGTGAGGGAGACGCCGTTGCCGTTCCTGAAGCCCATGATCTTCACGTCCTCGCCGGACTCTGGGAACCTCTTCTTGAACTCCGGGGAGTTCATGTGGCCCTCCACGTTCAATATGAGCCTCTCCATCCTGCTGTAGGGGGCGTACCCCACGGCGGCGGAGGTGTCGTTGGCCCCCAAGTACCTGCCCTTCCGTGCGAAGATGTCCTGGAGTGATGCCGCCCCGGGCTGCACCTCTACCTGGTACTTGAGGTGCTCGTCCGGGTCTACGAACCTGAGGTTCCTCTTGAACCAGTCCTTGGTGGACCTCTTGACTACCTCCTCGACGGGGACTTTCTCGTCCCCCACGTCGAACGTGGCCCTGTCCCCGTATACTATGAGGATCTTGTTCGTCATCTTGCCTCCGCCGAAGGCGACCTTAGAGCCGCCCGCCGAGATGAGCCCCTTGTCCAGGTTGTGGTGGAGTATGGCCCCGAACCGTTTCAGGTACTCCTTCGAGAGCTCTATGGAGGCCTCGTTCATGATGGCGTCGCAGATGGTGTCGGGGTGTCCCAGACCCTTCCGCTCGCAGATCTCCATGGGCTTCTCGTCCAGCGCAAGCTGCTTCAGGGGCTTAACGAGTATATCTTTCATGTAATTCAATCCCGCATCTAACATTATTCCTGTCAGGAATCTAAGAAAAGGGGGAATCCCCTGTTTAAAAGGATTTCCGCACTCTTTCCCGTATTAGAGGGCGTATTTTTGCTTATTTTATTCCTCTTGGAATAATAGGGCCTCGTGAAAGTGCCTTTTTCGACCGAAATGGTTTATTCAGCTTAGAGACATTCTAGGTAGAGGCTTCAAGGGGGGTGCATCCATGGCCGAGGAGTTCATCAACTGCCGAAACTGCGGGCGGGCTGTACCCAAGACCATGTACTGCATCTACTGCGGTTCGGGCCTCCAGGGAGGGGAGCAGCTGAGACCTGAGGCACAGAAGCAGCCCACAGAGGCGATCATCCCTGACTTCAGGTTCGAGCCCCTCAGGGAGACCCCCGTGGACCTGAAGGTCGAGAGCTCCATCCCCCTCATACGGACGGAGCCCGAGCTCGACAAGGGCTTCCTGGACCAGATAGAGGAGCTGAGGAAGCACTGGGCATGGCAGCTGAAGCTCGTTGACATGATCACAGAGATTGGGATCTCCGAGGAGGTCTTCACGAAGATCTACAACGAGTACAGCACCGAGATCGAGAGGCTGGGAAACATCCTCGAGGAGAGGAGGTCCGCCAGCACCGAGGAGTACGCCCGGAAGAAGGCTGAGCTCATGGAGATGGAGACCGCCCACGAGGAGCTCAGCGTCAGGGTCGCCGTGGGCCAGCTCCCCTCCAGGGCCCTCCAGAGGAGGACCCCCATCTCCAAGGAGAGGATGGACGGCCTCACCAAGGACATCAGGAGGCTTGAGACCATCCTCTCCAAGCTCGACGACGTGATGGGTGACATCTACCCAGAGGACAAGCGGAACCTGGAGGACATCGCGAGGAAGTGCCTCCGCTCACTGGACGGGCTAGTCGTCGAGGGGAAGATCAGCAGGGAGCTCAGCGAGAGGCTCAGGGAGGACCTCACATCAGCCCTCGCCCTGTTCCGGGCGCCCGAGGAGAAGAGGGAGACCGAGAGCGCCCTCCGGGACGAGCTGGAGACCCTTGAGGTCCGCTACAAGGTGGGGGAGATAACCCTGGAGGAGTTCGAGTCCATGAAGACCGCGATACTGGACAAGATAAATAGGCTGTAGCATCTACCTCCGAAAATGTACCCACGTTGTGGTACCAACAAAAAGAGAATCTTCTAATACCCTATATTCGCGTAGTAGATGCAAGGTACT
>Ga0209536_100002580_pt1 | contig 29541 bp, 24 predicted proteins | sample DeeMarSeWOR28_12_FD_187461 | JGI IMG/M metagenome (GOLD analysis project Ga0209536, IMG submission 187461) | Marine sediment microbial communities from White Oak River estuary, North Carolina - WOR-2-8_12 (SPAdes) (version 2) | ecosystem: Environmental > Aquatic > Marine > Intertidal zone >...
CAATGAATCCTTGACCAATTGGCCCGGTGATGTAAGTTCGTATTTGAGCGGACGGTTTTTTGATGAATATAAAATATTCTTAACGATATCAGTAACTTCGAAAATATTTTTATTGACAATATTCCATCCCTTTTTTACAAGTTTCAGATTCTCATCCCTTAACCCTTCATCAACAACGTAGGCGCCTCCTTCCAGACCCTCCAGAATGTTTTTTATACCATGGGATAACAAAGCGATGGATTGACCCAGGGTGACCAATTCTTTTTGATCTGTTTTTATCTGGCTGATGTTGGTGGCCATGTCGATGACTGCCGCAACCTCGCCATAATCGTCAAAAATGGGGGATGTTTGAATGAGCATTTGACATCTGTTTCCATTGAGTAGCTGAACGGTTTCTTCGCTAATATGCATACGCTTATCTCGGAAGCTTTTTTTAACAGGGCAGGAAGGACATATTTCGTTTGAACCTTTGTAAACCGTGTAGCAGAGCTTGCCGGTCGCATCACCAAAGTTTTTTTTAAAATTTTGATTAACCAACACTATTTGAAGTTCGGAATTTTGAATGGAAATCGAGCAGGGAAGAAGGTCAATTATATTGTTAAATTTCAGTCCCGAAATTTTGGATGGTGGTGCAGGCTCATTATCAGAGAATTGTCCTTTATTAGACATGATTAGATCCATATTATTATGGAAAAAAATTATTATGGGAAAAAGTTCATGCGCGCCCAGAAACTGCTTTATTGTCAGAGACATTTGCAGCTTCTGGTATTTTTTTTGGGATCCCAATCCGAAACAAGGTGCCCTGACCGGGGGTGGACTTCACAATAATTTCACCACCGTGTTGTTCGATGATTGCGTTAGAGATAAAAAGTCCGAGGCCTGTTCCTTTGCTTTCTTTTGTAGAAAAAAACGGTGTGAATAATTTTTCTTGAGTCTCGCTATCCATGCCGATGCCATTATCAGATATTTCAAATATGATTTTATCTTTATGCTTTCTGACCCCAAACACAATTTTATGTGATTTTTTTGTTTCGTCTTTAGTACAGGCATCCAGCGCATTTTCCATGATGTTAATCAGGGCGGAATGAACATAGGTCGCATCAACCTTGAAATTTTCGAGATCAGAATCAAAATCTTTTACGAATTCAATCTCTTGACTTTTCATTTTAGGTTCAAGTTCTTGGGCAACCTCTTCGACAAAACTTAGGATATCGATTCGCTCCAATTTAAGGTCTCTTTCTTTGGCATAAAATAGGATGTCCATGACCATCTTACGAATTTCCGTAACCCTTCTTTTTACAATATCCCATCCCTCTTTGATTTGATCTTTGTTATCTTTTTTAAAGCCTAAATTTAGCAAGTAAATCCCGCCGTCTAGACCGGTTAGCAATCCTTTTATACCGTGAGATATCGACCCGATCATCAAACCCAATGAAGACAAGTGGCTCTGCATCTCCGTTTTCTCACGGACAAGCCTTTCAAGATTTTCGGTATACTCTTTTAATTTCTGTTTCATGATAATCTTTTCACGTACTTTTCCCAGGGCAACCTCCAGCGCATCAACGTTGATCGGTTTAGTAATAAAGTCTGCCGCATCATACTTAAGACTCATGATGGCCAGGTCCATGGCACCGTGGCCAGTGATCATGACGACTTCGGCCTCAGGATTTTGGTGTTTAATCTTCCGAAGAAGCTCAATGCCATCCATGCCCGGCATTTTTATATCAGTCAGTACGATGGAAGGATTGGTTTTTTTGAAAATGCGCAACGCTTCATCGCCATTTTCCGCTTCAAACACATCATATCCCATATCCGAAAGAGACAGGTGAAGCACATCGCGGACATCTTTTTCGTCATCAACAAGTAATATTTTATTTTCCATTTCTCTTTTGCGGTACCGGAAATTTTAGGATAAAACAGCTACCGGCAGGTTTGTTGGGGACAATCTGGATGCTTCCACCGCAGTCTTTTACAATCCCATAGCTGATGGAAAGACCCAAACCGGTTCCCTTGCCGACCTCTTTGGTGGTGAAAAAAGGTTCAAAAATCTTGTCTGCCATCGTCTTCGGAACACCTTTGCCCGTATCACAGACTTCACAAATAATTGTTTTACCTTCGCGTCTTGTTTTGAGACTAATTTGTTTATCAGCATTTTCGGTTTCTTGGGGACCCCATCGTTCTTCAATGGCATCTCTGGCATTTAACAGAAGGTTGATAAATACCTGCTCCAATCGGCCGGTATCGGCTTTGATCTTGGGCAATTCTTTTTCTAGGTCCCAGACGACCTCGATCCCCCTGAGCTTTAGCTGCTGGCTGAATATTTCAAAGGCTTTTCCCAGGACTTTGTTCACCTGAACCTTCTCCAGCCCAATGTCGGGTTTACGGGCAAATTCTCGCATATGGTTGATAATTCTTGTAGCTCGGTCCACATTGCTGTCTATCTTAATCATCATCGTAGCCATGATTTCATCATCGATTTTACCCTTTTCGTCTAATTTTTTCATACAAAAACTACTTGCGGTTTTAATGACCGAAAGGGGTTGGTTGAGCTCGTGGGCAATTCCGGTGGCCATCTCCCCCAGGGTTGCCATTTTGCTGGCTTGGATTAACTGCTGCTCCGTTTCAAGCCGTTTGGTAATATCGCTAGTGGTAACCAGAAGCACCTTTTTGCCCGGGTACTCAGCCGGCGAGATCCTGATATTCACAAAAAGAGGCACGCCTTTATGGTTCAATTGTTTCGCCTGATTTATTTCCGCGCACGTCTTTATATTGGCGGCATATCGATCTTTTTCCTCTTCCAAAAACAAATCTAAAAATGATTTTTTAACGATATCATCTTTGGCAAAACCGTAAACAGCTTTCATACTATCGTTGCAATCGAGGATTTCAAGGGTCTCAACATCCAGCACAAACACTGGATTCGGAATATTATTGAAGATTTCATGATATTTCTTTTCAGACTTTTCCAGTTCATCCTCGAGCTGTTTCCGATGCGTTATGTCCAAGCTCATCTCAATGGCGGCAACAATTTCTCCCTTAACATTTTTAATCGGAGATGCTCGCAGAATCCAATGAACCGGTGTTCCGTCTTTGTTTACCCCGGTCTCCTCGCCATAATGGGTTTGACCATCGTTAAATGTTTGCTCCACCGGGCAATTTACACATTTTTCATCTCGTCCTTTATAAGCATGAAAACAATATTCTCCGGGCTGAGGATCAAATCTTTTGTCAAATTCACGATTATATCTTAACAACTTATAATTTCGATCCTGAACAGTGATAAGACAGGGTGCTCTTTCAAAAAGCGTCTGGTATTCATCCCTTTGCTCATTCAGTTCTGCTTGCTTTTCTGCGATCTTTTCACTCATTTGGTTGATAGCAATCGCAAGCTGGCCCATTTCATCGTCCTGGTCAATATCTACTCTGTTAGGATACATCCCCTTTGCGATACGTCGAGTTCCTTCGATCAATTTTCGGATCGGCTGATTGACAAATCTCAATTGGAAAAGAAAGATAATTGCGGATGTTACCAGAAATATGCCCCCTGCTAAACCAATTACTCCTTTTTCGGCCATAAAGATTTCTTTATCCGTATCTTCCAGAGAAACGACCACATCCAGGGCGCCGAGTATCTTTTTGTCCTGAGGATGCACATGGCAGGCATCTGTAGCGCATCCCGGTTCGTTATAAATGGGACTGATGATTCCCAGCAGACGATAACCTTGTGGCGAAGCAAATATCCGTGTGCGTTCACCCAACCCGAGCTCAGACTGGGGGGGATCCGTGCGGTGGCAGATATAGCAGGCCTCGTCCTTGATATTGGTTGTCATTTCGAGCTCCGATGATTGGTTTGAAAATTTTATTTGGCCTTGCTTATTATAAATGCGAATCGTCTCAATTTCCTTTTGTTTTCCAATGTTATTGATGATCTGGTTGATGTCGTCTCTGGAATTTAACATCATGGCATAGTTGCTACCGAGCTTGATGGTTGTGGTTAACCTGTCGGTCCCAACCACAACATTTTGCATCAGTTTTCGCGCTTGATAATTAATATTAAAGTAAGCCCAGGTGGTTATCGTAATCAGCAGTGTTAATCCCACCGTTAAAATGAGCTTGGAAGCCAACCTGCGTCGAATATTCTTAAATGGTTTTAACATTTTCAATACTTCTGAGTTATTTAATAGTTGATCTGTTGATTTTTATGCATTTCGGTCCTTGAGTAATTAAGGGTGGCGTCACGCGAGTCTTTTATTTGCTTTAACTTCTGACGAAAACCATTTGTAATCGATAAATTTAGGTCGATTCGCAGATTCTCTGGAGGCAAGTCAAGGGCGAGTCCGATGAATTGCGGAAGATAAAGGACGGTCATGCGCAGGTCCTGATTTTGATGCCTGCAAATTTTTTTCTGGTAAGCCTCCAGGTTCATCTGGCACATCGGGCAAACGGTAACGATTGCATCTGCCCCTTTTGCAGCCTGCAATATGGCAGCCACAAGCTTTACGCCCACCTCCATTTTCGTATTCATATGAGAAGCCCCGCAACACTTTGCTCCCATGTTCCAGGGGTGCACTTCTGCACCGGCAGCTTCAATCAAGGGTTCCATTGAGCGTGGAACTTCAGGATCATCAAATACCACATAAGGTCTCAGACACTGACAGCCATAATAGGGTGCAATCCGGAAACCCGTAAACGCTCTTTTTAAATTATGACGAATGGTTTCCGGACCGAAATCGTTGACGATGACATCAAGAAGGTGCCGCACATGAATCCGACTGCTGATTTTTAAATGATCCTCATTTAAAATAGAATTTACTTTCTCCAAAATTTCAGGCTCCCTTCTGGTCTTTTCTTCTACTTTCTTTAAGTTCAGATAACAGGCACTGCACGGGACCAGTATATCCGTGACATCATCCGTTTTTTCTGCAATGGCTATATTACGTGCCGGAAGTACCAGGGATAAAAGAGTACTGATAGAATCTGCCGCGCTGGCTCCACAACACGTCCAGTCTTCGATTTCCAGTATTTCCGCACCCACTGATTTCATCACCGCCTGGGTGGATAGGTTGTATTCCAACGCCGTGCCCTCCAGTGAGCAGCCGGGATAGTAGTGATATTTCATAACCTCTCCTCCAGTGCCGCGACATTACGGAAAATCGACTCTAAAGGACGCTTCCGCATTATGGACGGCAGCATTGAAACTTTGCCTTTGGACAGAAGCTTTATCCCCAATGGGGCGAACCTCAAGGGGGTCAATGGATTCTTTAAGGCAGCAAAATACAGTGTCATAAACTCCATCTCATTGACACGCCCGTGACGCCGCACGCTTTGGATAAAAGTTTTATAAAACTGAACGCTATGCTTGTATTGTTTAAGATTTTCTCTTGCAGCAATTTGTTTAAGGGCTTCCATGGCCTCGGTAAGTGGAAGTCCCCTGGGACATCGCAGGGTGCAACAATAGCAGGCTGAACACAGCGCAAAAGTTTTGCTCTGAAAGATCTCGTCTTTTAAACCCATCAACACCATACGCCACAACTGCCGCGGCGTGTGATCCATGGCGAACTCGTTGGGACAGGAGCCGGTGCAGGTGCCGCATTGAATACAGGAACGAATCATTTCTTGAACAGGAGCCAAATTAACGGAAGCTTGAACTGTTTCATTGCTTCTTTTTAAATTTCTTGCTGGATTCATAGAAGAGTCCTTTTGGTTGAGTTCGGAAATTGCTTGCACTTATTTGTAATAAACTATTTTTTATTTTGCCTGCTTTCGCATCTGCAAACCGCTCCCACGAATGACAAATAACCAATAACGAATGACTAATTCATTGCTGCATCAATCATTTCAAGCATCTGCTGGCCTTGAAAACCTTCCAAAATTGATGCGCCGTTAGGGCAAACTGCTGCACAGGACCCGCACCCCTGGCACATCACCGGATTAACCCGTACGTTTTCATGATCGTAATCGATTGTACGGGCACCATAGGGGCATGCGTCAATGCATCGTTCACATAGACTGCAAAGACTATGGCGAATGGACGCTACTAATTTGCTAGACGGTATGCGCTCGTGGGCGAGTATTCTCAATGCCCGCTGAGATGCTGCCTCCGCTGTGGTTATACTTTCCGCGATATTGCGAGGCGAATGGGCCAGCCCACAGGCGAACACACCCTCCTTGAGTGAATCAACAGGCCTCCATTTGGATTCAGCCTCCTGGAAAAATCCGTCTTGATCAAGCGTTGCGCCGAACATTTGTACTAAATCTTGCGGTAGATTCGGAACCACGCCGGTGGCTAAAACCACAAGATCAGCTTCAATTTGCAGCTGTTGCCCGACGATCGGTTCAAGCACCCTTACCTCCAGCCCGTCTTTTGCGGCTTGCACCAATGGTTTTTGATCAACTCGATACTGAATAAACACTACATTGGCCTTACGAGCCTGAGTGTAATAGGTTTCACTAAATCCGTAGGCCATCAAATCCCGGTAAAGAATATAAATCGCGATGGTGGGGTTATGTTCCTTGAGATAGAGGGCCTGCTTCAATGCATTTGCGCAACAAACGCGGCTGCAATAATTACGCGGTTCCTCACGGCAATCAACGCACTGAATCATGACCACAGAATTCATCTGCTCGGGATCCACAGTATTAGCTGACAGCTTTTGTTCTAATTCTTTCTGGGTGACAACGGCTGGGCTTGTTCCATATCCGTATGAAGCGGTAGCCGCCTCCTTGCCCCCGGTAGCTAAAATGGCGACACCGTGTTTCAGTTTTTGTACCGAGTTCTGAGGACCTTCAATCGTCGTATGAAAATTTCCTACTTCACCTAAAGAATGAACCAACCGAGATTGTGTATGCACACAAATCCTAGGATGTTTTTCCACGGATGCCTTGGTTTCCTCCAGCAACATTTTGGGGTGATGTCCCTCCAAGGTTCGTTGCATCCAGGTGAGGTTTCCACCTAAATCTTCCGTTTGTTCCACAAGATCCACTTCGAAGCCATGGCTGGCAATTGCCAGGGCAGCTGTCATGCCGGCAATCCCACCGCCGACAATCAGTGCACGCTGTATAATCGGAGTTTTCGCAGCAGGTTCCGGATTTGTCCACTTCAGTTTGGCAATACCCATTTGTAGCCTAGACAGAAGATTACAAGTTGTTAAATCCTTGTTTTTGAATTCCGCGTTCCGCCTTCCGCCTTTCGCATTCGTATCCACCACTTCCATAAGGGCCCGATCCAACCCCAATTGTGCACCAAGCTCATGGAGTTTGCGTTTATAGACGTAGGGAAGGCAGGCACCAATCAGGAGACGATTGGATTTGCTTGTTTTCACCAACTCCTCAAGGCTTTCCCAGCCGGCGGCGGTACAGATCTGTTCTAAAAATTCTATTCGATCCACCAAGGGATCTGTTGTGAGATGTTGAGCTATTTTTTGAGGATCAATCCATTGGGTAAGCCGCTGCCCGCAGGTACAAACAACAACCAGAACTTTCGGCACCTGCCGTGTGACATCGGCTGGAGGAGCGACCGAAGAAAGCTCTAAAGCCAGACTGCCTCCTGCGGAGTGGATGATGCGGGAAGCGTTTAATGCGGCCGCCGAAGCCTGGATAACTGAATCAGCGATGTCTTTAAGGCCTGCAAAAGAACCCCCCAACAAGATTCCGGTCTGCTGGGTGCGGGTCAAGGAAAAAGGTTCGGTTTGACCAAATCCCCATGAATTTTGTTCGATTCCTAACATCTCGACCATTTTCGAGATGCCAACGTCAGGCCGCTGGCCAACGCCGAGAACCACCATGTCTAAATGCGTCTCTTGTGATTTGCCGGAAATATCCACACTGCGAACAAGGAGGTCACCACTGGTTGCATCCGGCACTACCGAGTGGACCCGTCCTCTTTCAAAACGGATACCATGAATCGTTTCAGCCTGGTCCCGATATCGCTGAAAACTTTTATCAAAGGCCCGCATATCCATATAAAAAATGGTGGCCTCCAAATCCGGATCAATCTTTTCTTTGGCTACAAGCGCCTCCTTAATGGCATACATGCAGCAAATGTTGGAGCAAAAATCGGCCTCCATTTGAATATCTCGAGACCCCACACATTGGATCCAGGCAATTCGATGAGCCGGCTTTCCATCCGACGGACGCACCAACCGTCCCGCATGGGGTCCGGTGCCGCTTAACATGCGTTCAAATTCTAGGCTGGTGACAACATTGGGAAAAATTTTGTAACCGAAGGTGTTTTTCCCGCTGGCCGGGTCAAAAAAGCCTGTGCCGCCGCAAACCACCAACGCGCCGACTTCGAGTTGTCGTCCTTCGGCCACAGCAAAATCTTGATATAGCGGCAAAACCATTGGCACTAAGGTTTCTGGATCAAAGGGTTTTACCAGATAATCTAAGGCACCGATCTTCATCGCTTCAACGGCAGTTTCCACGGTTGCATAAGCGGTCATCATAATCACGTTTAAATCCGCAAAACTCTCTTTGGCGGTTTGCAGGACCTCCACACCATCCATACCCGGCATCTTAATATCCAAGAGCATCAATTGATATGTTTGCTTTGTCAGTTGATCGAGGGCTTCCGCACCGGATGCGGCCATGTCTACGGAGAAGCCTTCCTCTTCGAGCCATTCTTTGAGTGAATCGCGCACGACAAGTTCGTCGTCGACCACGAGAATATGAAATTTTCTACGTTCCTCCTCAGGCAATCGAATCGCTCCGGTGGGGCAGGCCTCCACACATGCGCCACAGCGGGTGCAGGCCGCAAAATCAATGAGGTATGAATTGGGAATAGCATGCGGAACCGGCAAATAGATGGCCTTGTGTTTGCTGAGACCGGCGTTAAAATCATCCGGGACTTCTACTGGGCAGGCGCCCACGCAATCACCGCATCCCGTACATCGCTCTGGATCGACCCAGCTCGGATGTTGCTTGAGCGTCACTTGAAATTGACCGGCTTCGCCTTCCAGGGCAACAAGTTCCGTGGACAGAAGGATATCGATGTTATCGTGAAACAAACCTTTGCGCAGGCAATATTGAGAACTGGCGTCCCGATTGATCAGGGGAAGCATTTTACACATGCCGCAGCGATCGGTGGGGAACTGATAGTCGAGTTGGCTGAGAATGCCACCGATATGCGGTGCTCGGTCAATCAACGTAACGCCATAACCATATTCAGCCAAGTCCAGTGCCGCCCGAATGCCGCTGATTCCAGCACCCACGACCAATGCTTTACCGATTTTTCTGTTCATGAATACCTCCGGTAGGGTTTGCCGGTTTCTGTTTCTCAGGCTCCGTAGACCGCCACCTCCTTGAGATCCTCCCTCAAATATTCCCGTTCGTTTTCACCAAGTACGCCGAGTGCCAGGCAGATGATGGTCCACAGATGCACCACGCCGTAACCGCCGCCATAGTGCTCGCTGAGTTCATGAATTTGCGAATGGCAGTTATGGCATCCGGCAATACAATAATCAGCACCGGTTTCCTTAATTTGATTATCTTTCAACCGGCCAAATTCCAAGCGGGCCTCTTTATATCCGGACTGCAGAAAACCGCCGCCGCCGCCACAGCAATAATTGTTGGATCGATTCGGGTACATCTCAATAAAATTCTCCTCGCCGACCACAGTTTTGACCACAAAGCGCAGATCCTCGGCGATGGGATCCCCGTAGCTCTTACGCACGATTTGACAGGGGTCCTGAACCGTAAACTTGATCTTCAAATCCTTGTTCCAGTCGGAATTTACGTTCAGCTTTCCTTCCCGAAACCATTTGGCATAGTATTCATAAATGTTTTTGACCTCAAATTTGTGCGGGATGCTAAATTTTTTCAGTCCTGCCAGAACTGAGAAGGTCACATGCCCTCATTCGGTATTCAGAAAGATTTTGCAGCCAAGATCATCCGCCTGCTTGGCAGCCGTGCGGGTGATGTGCTCCCAAGACTCGCTATCTGCAAGGAACATACAATAGTTTTCTCCCCCCCAGCCTTTACTGCCGTATGTCCAGTCAGCCCTTACAAGATGGAGAATCTTCCACAAAGGCACCATTTCATCGGGTTCAGTGACGGGTTCCCGGGAATTCTGGTTTAAAAAGAAATAGGCGCCTTTTTTATCAATCGGTGCTTGCATATCGGCAAAATCAGCTTGGGCCTCGCGATATTCCTCGAGGACATCCTCCACCACGAAGGTAAAATCTTCCGGAGACGCCCCCATGGCACTGCAGCTGTCATTTCTTAAGGCCATATCACATGATCCCAGTATACCTTTGGGCCGTTTTTCCCTGGGCCAGCTGGTCCGCGCATGATAAACCAGTTGGGGAATGTCGATTTTCATCGGACACGCGTAAATGCAGCGCTGGCACATGGTACACATCCAAACCCAATCGGATTTCAATATTTCATCGTCCATCCCGAGGGCTGCCATGCGCAGAAATTTGCGCGGATCCATTCCGTCAAGACAAGTTGCCGGGCAACCGGAAGAACAAGCCCCGCAGGTTAGACAAAGATTTAAATTTCCACCTTCGGGAAGAATTTCCATGACCTTGTCCATGAAAGAGCTTGTCTTTTTCCTGCCTAGTTTGATGACATTATCTGCCATAGGTTCCTCCTTGGCTTTTTTTGCGTTTCGTAATTTGATCTAAATTTGCTGAGCCCATTATTTAACTATTCCATTATTCCAATTGGGGCGAAGCCCATGGGTTCTTATCAGTTTATACCCACCACCTCGGGAAACTCCTCCTCACGAAACACCGATAGCGGCGGGTCTTCCTTCAGGCTTCTGCCGGCCTCATAGTCAAAAGCCTCCTGAGTGCGCTGGGAAACGGTCCGAAACAGCTCCATGACCGGGATATCATTCGGGCACGCATTGGAGCACTGACCACAACCCACGCAGGCCGTGCTCATATGCGCCAGCCGCGTAATGTGGTAAAAAACGGTATCCGTCGGCATTTTGATGATTCCCTTACGATTGGCCCAACGTAAATACTGTGACGGGTCATGGTTGAACACATCGGTCACAAATACGCATTCCTTGCAGTAGCAAACTGGACAGGCCACTCTACAATTGTAACAGTTGACACAACCGGCAAGGTATGTTGTCATTTTTTCCAAACTGTCTGTAACTTCGCGAGTGCTGCCAAACATCTCATCACGGAATGCCACGCGTTTTTCGATCACATCAGCAAGCGCATCCTGACGTGTGTCGGGTTCGTTGATTTCGCAAAGATTAAGCTGAGCTAATAGATCCTCGCCGACATTGGTCTGAGATTGGATCAATAATTCACTATCAACCTCAATTCCATAAAGGCCAATGAGTATATCGGCGTTTGAGGCCACCGGGTATTCACATGCTTTACATGCCGGAGCTAGATTTGCTCCGTCTATTTCTCCATTCTTTCCGCTCAAAATATTTTGGTAGAACTTAACCGTTGATTCATCCCCATTTTGTTCGACAAAACGAGAGTAATCATGGTTCTGGTATGCGCCGAGACAGTCAATGCCGATCAGCACGAGTTCATCCGTACTTCCCTGCTTGAGCTTCACCAATTCGAAGAAGGCCCGAATCTCACAAGGACGCAATGCCGCCGCAATTTTACCGCCCATTGGTTTACGGGTCAGTCGGGAGACAATTTTGGCGGCGTTCATTGGAAAGGCCGGTGCAAGGGGATCGACGCGATCCAGCTGATTCGGGTCGGTCACCAGGGTCGGCATGACCATATTTTTCATGGGTAGATGTTGAGGAACCAGAACCGCCTTGATATCTTCGACATTAAGGATATCTTTAAAAAACCCTCGCATAGATTCTAAAATGTCTTTTTCTTCCACATCAATTTTTGCCGTAATCGCCATTGCAATCTCCTTTGCTTGTCACTGACCTCTGGTCACTGGTCTCTGGCGGCCAGATTGAACAGCGAACTGCAGATTATCCAACCGCAGAATTTCGAAGGATGGAATCGCTGCGCTCTGCCCTTTGCTTAGGCTTTTCCATTCCGCATTCAGATCACCATCTTGAGCCTGGCCTGACTCGGCCCCAGAGCTTTAACCTGGTTCACCAGCTCTTGCATAATTACGGCAAACTGAATTCCATCACTGGCACCGATCCAGGTTAACCTAAGCCGCTTCTGATCAAAGCCAAACTGGGGTAGAATCTCCTTAAGAAGCTTGATCCGCCTGCGGGCCTTAAAATTCCCGTTGATATAATGGCAGTCGCCGGGATGACAACCGCTCACCAAAACACCGTCAGCACCTTCCAAAAAAGCTTTGATGATATACTGGGGATCCACCATACCGGTGCACATCACCCGTATTAAGCGCACATTTTTGGGATACATTAATCGAGAAGTACCGGCTAAATCTGCAGCCGTATACGTGCACCAGTTGCAGACAAACGCAATGATGGTCGGTTCAAATTCTTCCATACTTCCTCCGTAAAATGCTAGCTATTTTTTCCCTCATAAGAGTAAACTTTGAAGCTTGGTTTCTTTTGTATATGCCTTTCATTCCGCATTCCGCATTCCCAATTCCGAATTCTTCTAAATCCCCACCGCATCCACCGCATCCATGATACCGTCGAATTCGGCAAACAGTTGCTTCGGATTGAAATGTCTAACCTGCGCGGCACCGCTGGGGCAAAACCCGGAACAACTGCCACAGCCTTTGCATACCGCTTCGTTTACGACGGATACGCCTCGGCGTTCATCAAATTCGATGGCCGAATAGGCACACAGGCCGATGCAGGTTTGGCATCCCGCACAAATATCGGGATCGATCCAAGCGATCGCTGAAGGCACCGTAACCTTCCCCCGGGTCACCAGGGCCAGGGCTTTCGATGCCGCTCCCGATGCCTGGGCCACGGTATCCGGAATATCTTTGGGCGACTGGCAGGTGCCCGCCAGAAATACACCGTCGGTGGCCGTATCCAGCGGTCCCAACTTGGGGTGCTCCTCCAGAAAAAACCCATCTGCACCCAGGTTGACTCCAAAGATTCTGCCTATCTCAGCGGCATCCTTGCGGGACTCGATGGCCGTGCAAAGAATCACCATATCCACCGGAATGCGCAGTTTCCTGCCCAGAAGCGTGTCTTCCGCAATGGTGATCAGTTTACCTTCCTCTTTCGGATCATTGGTTTGATCCGTAATTTCAGCCACTTTGCCTCGGATAAAGGTCGTTCCTTCTTCCTGACATCTGCGGTAAAACTCCTCATAGCCTTTGCCAAAACAACGCTGATCGATGTAAAAATCATAAATTTGTGTAAGATGTCCGACTTTTTCCTTGATCAGATGAGTATATTTGAGGGCATACATACAGCACACTCTAGAGCAGTACTCGTGATAATTCACGTCTCTACTGCCGATGCAATGAAGTATGGCAACACTTTCGGGGATCTTTGTAAATTCTCCGTTTTCATCCCGAATCAAGATCTTGCCGTCAGTAGGTCCGGTGGCATTGCTGAGTCGCTCGAATTCAAGGCTGGTGAAGACATTGGGGTAAACGCCATAACCGAACTGCTTCATGCAGGTCGGATCAAAGGTATCGTATCCGGTAGCCAGAATAATACTGCCGACCTTGATCTCAATCTCCTGCGGTTGCTGGTCATGGTCAATTGCCTTGGGTTCACAGACACGCACGCATTCCATGCATTCGCTGCAAATTCCACAGTTTAGGCACCGCTGACTCTCCTTTACTGCTTCGGTTTCTGAGAAGTTCAAGTCGACTTCCTCGAAAGACACAATTCTTTCCTGGATGTCGCGATGCTGAGACGCAACCCTCGCCCGCGATGCAATATCTCCCGGGATCTTCTGCCAGTTCTGACCCGAAGGTTCCTGTCCGGCGACCTCCTCGGCGTATCGCGATAGATCTTCTTTGTCGATAAATCGTCGAATAGCCTCAACAGCTTTGTGGGCGGCTGCGACGGCTTCGATAACCGATGCCGGCCCGGTGACGGCATCTCCACCGGCAAAGACATGAGGGATGCTCGTCTGCATGGTATGGGGGCTGACCTGAATTGTATCCCATTTGGTTAGCTGTAAATCCGGCTCTTGATCGATCCATGATTTATCGGTCCGCTGGCCGATGGCCGGTACAACGACATCACAATCGATGACAAACTCGGATCCTTCCACTGGCATAGGTCGCCGCCGCCCGCTGGCATCCGGGGGACCTAGCTGAGTCTTGAGGCATTCAAATCCCTTAACTTTGCCTTGCTCAGCAAGTATTCGATTCGGGGCTGTGAGAAATAAAAAGTTGATACCTTCCTCTTTCGCACCTTCTATTTCTTCGGCATAGGCCGGCATCTCTTTTTGCGACCGGCGATAGACCACCGTGACGGATTCAGCCCCGAGACGCTTGATCACCCGTGCCGTATCTATCGCTACATTACCCCCGCCGATAACCACCACTTTGTTTCCAGGTGACGATTTTTTGCCCAAATTAATCTCCCTTAAAAAACGCACTGCATCGATAACGCCGGCGGTTTCCTGTTCTCCGGTTATTTTCAAATTCATTGATTCATGCGCCCCAATCCCTATAAACACAGCTGAAAAGCCCTCTTCTTTCAGGTTATGAAGTGTAAAATCGGTTCCGAACCGAAACCCGGTGCGTGTTTCCACTCCCAGGCGGAGAATATGATGGATTTCTTTGTCCAGTATGTTCGGCGGCAAGCGGTAATCCGGAATACCCACCCGGAGCATGCCGCCCAATTCATCAAGTGCCTCAAAAATCGTAACCTGAAAACCTTTCAGCCTTGAGTAGTATGCCACCGTCAGACCGGCCGGACCGGAACCCACCACTGCAACCTTCTCGGGCCGATCTTCTATTTCCGGAAGAGGAAGCTCATCGAGGTCCACCTGATCGGCAGCAAAGCGCTTCAGATCTCGGATGGCGACTGCGGCATCCACCTCTGCTCTTCGACAATCTTTTTCACAAGGGTGGGGGCAAACCCGCCCCAGTACGCCCGGCAGAGGGAGTCGCTCCATAATAAGTTGAATTGCCTCCTTATATTTTCCCTGCCCAATAAGCTGCACGTATCCTTGGACGTTGATGCCTGCCGGACAGGTGATAACACAAGGTGCCCGATCCTTTTTTTCGATGCAAAATGTTATGGGAACAGCCTGAGGGAAAGATCTGTAAATGGCTTTTCTCGTCCTTAGGCCCTCATCCCATTCACTCGGCACGGAAACGGGACAGACGTTGACACATTCACCGCACCCGGTACAGACCCCTTCTTTCACATAACGCGGCTTGCGGCTGATTTTGACCGAATAATTACCGATGTATCCCGATACCTCTTTTACTTCGCTGTAAGATAGCAATTCGATGTTTGAATTCTGTGCGACTTCAACCATCTTGGGAGTGCCAATACAGGCCGCACAATCAAGCGTGGGAAATGTCTTGTCAAATTGCAGCATATGCCCGCCGATAGTGGTACCCTTTTCCACCAGAAAGACTTTATGATCGGAATTGCCGATGTCCAAAGCCGCTTGCATCCCCGCAATACCGCCGCCCACCACCAAAGTATCCGGGTGCACCGCTACCTCCCGGGTTTCCAGTTCGTGATGGTAGTTGACCCGGTTAATGGCAGCGGCTGCCAGGGTTTTGGCTTTGCGGGTGGCCTCATCTTCATCTTCCGTCACCCAGGAAACCTGCTCCCGAACAGACGCCATCTGAAACATGTACCGATTGAGTCCGGCTCGCTGGCAGGCTTCTTGAAAGGTCTTTTCGTGAAGTCTCGGCGAGCAGGAAGCTACCACCACCCGGTTCAGGGCAAATTCCTTAATGTCGCTTTCAATCATTTCCTGGCCCGGATCCGAACACATAAATTTGTAATCTCGCGCCACAACCACTTTGGGCAGCTTTCGGGCAAAATCCGCTACCTCTTCCACCCGAACCTTATAGGCAATGTTGATTCCGCAGTGACAGATATAGAATCCTATTCGAATTGACATGATGTTACCTTCTCCATTCGCTGGAACATATTACCCATCATCACCGTCAAAAGGGCATTCATCCGCGGTTGTCAACGTGTGAACAAGTCGGATGAGTTCCTCTGTTTCCAAAGGCTTCTCTAAATAGGCACCCGGCTCCGGGACACCTTTATCTCGAGGTGTGCTCTGAAATTTCTGGTAAAAAGAAAAGGTTTTCTTATCAATGGTTGACACCATAATCACCGGAACCTTTTTAAGATCTTCATCTTCTTTGAGTTCACGATACATTTGGATTCCACCTTCCTTGGGCATCATTGCATCAAGGATGATCAAGGCCGGCTTTTCTTTCTTGGCCTTTTGTATCCCCTCGGTTTTATCACCCGCATCAATGGGTTTATAGCCGCAGTTACCCAGTAGATTGCACAGAAAAATCCGCATATCCAATTCGTCATCAACGATGAGTATTTTTTTTCGTTCCATTTCCGGAGCCAAAATGACCTCTGTTGCGTTTCGAGGAGTTGCAAGATGAGGTGCGGTGGATTTTAATATCGCGACGTCCCGATTTAGAGCACAGAGTGTGCCAGAAGGGATGCATAGGCAAGTTTTGATATGATTACAGAAGGTTAGATGGAAACCCGGAACGATTCAATTCATTCGAATGGTTTGGTATGTTGCAGCAATTTGCAACATCTCGAAGCATAACTATGCGCAAAAATGCCTGATAAATATAGTCTAAAGACAAATTTGATTATTTTGTGCAACATATGATGCAACATTTAGTGCAACATTATGCGATAACCACAAATAAATTACGTTGCACCGTGCAACTTGAGTCTGAAAGGAATAAAAGGAATAAGATGTTGAAATGGAAGTGAATTTGACGTTGTTGAATAGAGCAAAAAGCAATATCATTCAATTGAAACAATTGGAACGAACGCTGGGCTCAACGTAAGATTCCATATTTTTTGATCTTACGCCATAGTGTGGTTCGGTCCATGTCTAAAGCCTTAGCCGTCTTAGAGCGATGCCAATTTTGCTGCTGAAGCATGGATATAATTATATCACGCTCCTCTATATCAGGAACATCGATTTGCTTCGGGCTTCTCGGTGGTGGGGGTTTGTGGGCGGCATGGTAAGCCTGCAGATATTCGGGTAGATGCCGCGCTTGAATAGAATCTTCCTGGCAGATAATCAAGGCATGTTCCAAAATGTTTTCCAGTTCTCTTACGTTTCCTGGATAATTATAGTTCAGCAAAATCTCCATCACTCTTTCAGAAACCTCCGGCAGTCGGACGCCCCTGGTAACAGACAGGCGTCTTAGAATATGTCCTATCAGAATTGGCAAATCGACGTGTCGATCTTTCAGTTCGGGAAGTTCAATTCGAAATACATTCAGACGATAATAGAGATCTTCTCTGAAAAGCCGCTTTTTAACGAGGTTCTCCAAGTTACGATTTGAAGCAGAGATGATGCGCACGTTGACTTTAATCGTGTGCCGACTGCCTAGACGATAAAATTCCCTATCTTCTAATACTCTAAGAAGCTTGGCTTGTAATGCAAGCGGGAGGTCACCAATCTCATCCAGAAAAATGGTACCACCGTCGGCCTCTTGGAAACGACCGGTTTTGTCTTTTTCCGCCCCGGTAAATGCACCTTTAACATAACCGAACATCTCCGATTCAAGTAAATTATCCGGAATTGCGGCACAGTTGACTTTAACAAATGGTTTGCCGGATCTTCGACTGCCAGAATGAATGACTTTGGCCAGCAGGTCCTTACCGGTTCCGGTAGCACCTTCAATCAGAATGGTTGCATCGGTGCTGGCCACCACGTTGACCATCTCGAAAATGTGTTGCATGGTCGGCGATTTACCGATCATATCATGAAACGTGTAGCGATCCTTCATGGCCTGCTTGAGCTGATGAACCAGGGTGAGATCATGAAAGGTCGTAAGTCCCCCCACTACGGTTCCTTTCTCATTTCGCAGCGCCATATAATTGGCTCGGATGGGGATGGTCACACCGTCTCGGGTCATCATTTTTCCTTGTCGGCTGTTGCGGGAGATGCCATCGACGATCGTATCTTGCAGGAGGCATACTTCCTGGGCGCTTTCGCCTTCGAATATCGCTTTACAGGGTTGACCTAAGATTTCACGACGGTTAAAACCTGAGATTTTTTCGGCTTCGGTATTAAAAAAAGTAATGCGACCACCCCGGTCCACCGTAAATATGCCTACAGTAAGGTTGTCAAGAATGATCTTTAGACTCCGTTCTTCATAATGAATTCGATCAATAAGGTCGGCAATCGGAGAATGGTCCTGCAAAATAGTCATACATCCCACAATCTGGTAGTCGGGCCCGAAAACAGGGGTTGCCATCCGGGTCACCAAGTGAGCGGTTTCATCTTCATCCTGGATTTGGATAATGGGTTCATCGGTACTCGGATCCCCAGCACCTTTAAAGGGGCAGTTTGCTAAACAAGGAACGCCCACAAAAACCTCACGGCAGTCTTTACCGATGGCCTCGGTATCTTTGAGCCCAATCAGTGCCTGGGCACTAAGGTTCATCGAGGATACCTGTCGTTGCACGTTAACAGTAAAGGCCCCGATATTTAATTCATCCATGATGTGCAACCACTCATCCGATGAGATATTGTTTCCAGGTTTATCGTTTATAATTCCCATATTTGAAATCAAATTAATTAAGTGATATTTTCATCCACCTTCATTCGAAGCGGAAACAGGCAACTCGAGCATAACGGCAGTCCCCTGCCCTGGCCGACTTTCAACATCAATGGTGCCTTTGTGCCGCTCTATGATTCCGTAAACAGTGGAAAGACCGAGTCCCACACCATACCCTTCGTTTTTGGTTGTAAAAAAGGGCTCGAAGATATGAGGCAGATTTTCAGGCGGAATTCCCCGCCCCGTATCTCGCACGGTTATAATCACTTTGCTACTGTTGCCATCCCAGCGGCTATTTAGCGCTAATTTCCCACCCTCAGGCATGGCATCGATGGCATTAAAAATGAGATTGATCACACATTGCTGAAGCTGATTGAAATCTCCTTCTACAGGTGGCAAATTCGGTTGGATACTGGATTCGAGACGAATGTTGCTCAATTCCAATTTGTGCTGGCTTAAGAGGATGCAACGCTGCAATAGCTCATCGATTTGGACATGACCGAAAGTCGGTGGAGATATACGTGAAAAACTAAGAAGGCTGGAAACGATTTGGGAACAGCGCTTGGTTTCGTTTTCCACCAGATCTAAATAGTGTTGGAATTTTTCTTTACGATCTTCCGATAAAGAACCTTGACGTAAAATTCGGCTCATCAGTCGTAAATAATTTAAAATACCGGACAGCGGGTTGTTAATTTCATGAACGACGCTGGCGGCCAATCTACCTAAGGACATCATTTTGTCCTGGTGGAGGATGCGGGCTTGATCGGAAACTTCCCGTTCCAGTTTGCGGATTTCGCGCAGATCCCTGAAAAAACAAACCAGTCCGTTTTCACGACCCTGCTCAAACAGCAGGTTGGCCGAGACCTGAACCGGTATTTCACGTCCGGATTTCGCTTTAAGAGTGGTTTCATAAAGAATCAATCGTTTTTTCCCACCGTAGGTATTGCTGGATAATTCTTTTTTGAAGCGCTCAAGTTCCCCTGCAGGGAAGAACTGCTTGAGGGTCATTTTATGAAGAACTTCTGTCTTTTCATAACCCAGTATCTGCTCCATACTCTGATTATAGGTTACTACTGTATCGTTGCCTTCGCAGCCCAGGATACCATCCATCGAGCTTTCAATCAGATTTCGTTGAAAGGCGATACTCTTTAGAAGTTCCTGACTGGTTTCGGCTTTTTCCTTTTCTAAAAGGGCCGTGTAATCCTTGAGTTGCTTTCTGGAATTAAATCGCTCCCTGGCTCGCTTCAAAGCAAGATACAGAGCCTCATCGCTGATCGGTTTGGTGATAAAGTCTGAAGCGTCTAGCTGGAGGGCACGGATGGCAAGGTCCATCTCGCCAAAGGCTGTGGCGACAATAACTTCGATATCCGGATATTTCTTCTTGATGGTTTCCAGTACCTGGAGCCCATCGATCCCTGGCATGCGAATATCCGTAATCACGATCTGGGGAGAAGTATCTTCACAGAGCTGGAGCCCCGTTGCACCGTCAGCGGCGGTATCGACTTTATAACCGGCGTCCTGAAGGGCAATGGTCATTACCTCTCGGATATCTTCTTCATCGTCAATCAGGACGATTTGCCAATAGGAAGATATAGCCATTTGTAGTCCTTAATGGTTGTGGCGGTCATGATATTGCAATCAATAACGACTTTGTTTGTTAGATGAACATCCTTTATTCGATTATTTATAATAGGGAATAGAGATTGAAGCAACACTTTAAGTATATTTAATGCCACGTTTTAGCTGTTGATTCTGCGCGGCGCCGTGATACGGTATCGCTTCATTCGGTTCCAAACCGTGACCCGTGTAACCCCTAAGATTTCCGCGGCCCTGGACTGGTTGCCGTCGGTCTGTTCAAGCGCTTCGATCAGCTGTTTTTTCTTTATTTCTTCACGGGTTAAGAATGCTTTCTTTTGGGTTTTCAAAGGCTTAGGCATCTGGTAGATATCCGGCGGGAAATGATGCGGTTGGATCATGGATTCCTGGCAGGTAACAAACGCGTACTCAAAGGCGCTTTTGAGTTCCCGGACATTTCCCGGCCAGGAATACGTCATTAGCTGCTCCATGGCGTCGTTGGCAATACCTTGAATATTTTTGTTGCTTTTTAGCTGAATTCGGCGAAAAATAGATTCCGCCAGCAACGGAATATCCCCCACGCGCTCTCTTAATGGCGGTACGGTGATCGGTATCACGTTAATCCGGTAAAAGAGGTCTTTCCTGAAACCGCCCTTGTCAACCAGCTTCCTGAGATTACGGTTTGTGGCCGTGATGATTCTTACATCAACTGCAATGGATCTGTTATCGCCCACGCGCTCAATGACCTTTTCTTCCAGCACCCGCAACAGTTTGACTTGAATGTTCAGGGGCAGGTCGCCGATTTCGTCCAGAAAAATATCGCCGCCTCGGGCCGCTTCGAATCTGCCCTCGCGGCCCCTCACCGCTCCGGTAAATGCGCCTTTTACGTGTCCAAAAAGTTCACTCTCCAGCAGCGATTCCGTCAAGGCAGCGCAATTAACTTTGACATAAGGTTTTCTTTTGCGCCCACTCATCTTGTGAATGGCGCTGGCGACCAATTCTTTGCCTGTACCGCTCTCCCCAAAGATAATCACCGGGGCATCCGATTGGGCAGCATTGGTGATAAGATCAAAGACCTGTTGCATGGAAGCTGAAGTCCCGAGTAATCCATGGAAACCATTTTCCGATCTGAGCTCGCGCCGAAATGCCGCAATCTGGTTATCTTTTTCAACAATTTCAGTAATGTCTGTTACGGTTTCTACAGCCCCCATGACTTTGCCTGAGGTGTCATGCAGAAGAGAAGCATTCTTTAACACATGAATGTAACTGCCGTCTTTTCTCATGAAAGTACACCTGCGCATATCCAGCTTTCCTGTCTTAAACAACGCGCACCAATGATCACCCGAACCTTCAAAAGCAATTTCACAGATGTTGCAGTTTAAAATAAAACAAGGCTTGCCGATCATCTCATTCCTTGTATATCCGGATATTCGTTCAAGCGCCTTATTTGCGGAAACGATGGTTCCACCCGAATCTACAATCATGATCCCATCCTGGATCGTATCCACAACTGTCTTCCAATACTGGTTTAATTCCTGTTCAAACATTTAAATCACTCCTGTTAAATTTTAACATGTGTTAATTTTTTTCTTTTAACAATTTAACAGTGATTCATCAAGGCATTTTTTCAATTTTATGTTTAAGAGCCCCTATCGATACCCTATGATCACAAAGCTCAGTACTATCTAACTATTTGGAAACATTCATTAATTAATATTAACCGGTTGGTATTTTACTGAAAATAAGCGGTTTTTTCACCTTTGGCATCTTGTTTGCTCTATATGCAAGGAAAAGGAAACTTGAGGTGTTTGTTTGGAAAAAAGCGCGCGACATACACTTGATCTCCGAGGAGTCATCATTCCTTTTTCACTTCTGAAAGCGAGCCAGGTTTTTAAAATAATAAAGCCCGGCGAGTTGCTGGAAATTTTGTGCAGTGATCCTGATATCCAAAAGGATCTTTTTAAGATATTGCCGCATTCCGCTTACGAATTGACCTTAATCGAAGAATTAGAAAAAGATTGCTCTTATCGCATTCAACTAAAAAAAGCACTTAAATAAAGAGGCTAAATTATGAAAATTGCAGTCAGTTCATTCGGCAAAGATATGCAATCACAACTAGACCCACGTTTTGGAAGGGCGTCTTATTTCATTATCGTTGACCCGGAAACCATGGCGCATGCGGCTTTGGAAAACAAGCAGAATATCAATCTGCCCCAGGGAGCGGGTATCCAGGCGGCCAAGACAATCGTCGATAACAAAGCAGATGTTGTAATTACGGGTCATTGTGGCCCGAAAGCCTTTAAGGTATTGCAAAGCGCCGGAGTAAAACTATTGATCGGTGCAACAGGAAACGTTGCTGATGCGCTTCAACAATACAAGAACGGAGAACTGCAAGCCGCCGACGAAGCTGATGTGGAAGGCCATTGGGTGTAGTCGTCGTATTTTTGATTTCAGCCTGGCCTGACGCGATTTTTTTGAAATACAAAAATAATCAGAATGCTTTATGAACAGAAGCCTATCAAATTGAGAAAGGGTAGAGAAGGTTAATGGTTGAAATACATGATAAAATGCCGGACCTTACACAGAATAAGGATCCGCATGCGGAACAGAAGGCGAAGGTTGAATGGTCTTTACAAAAAATAAAAAATAAATTCGTTGTGATGAGCGGGAAAGGCGGCGTGGGCAAAACCAGCACATCGGTCAATCTTTCGATCGCACTCGCTAACAGGGGTTTAAAGGTCGGTATCATGGACGTTGATCTCCATGGTCCGGATGTGCCAAGAATGCTAGGGGTTGAGGGTATACTAGATTTAAGCCAAAGCCAGAAATTGAATCCCGCCAATGTCGCGGAAAATTTGAAGGCTGTTTCTATAGAATGCCTAATGTCTAGTAAGGATGATGCAATTATATGGCGAGGACCCCTTAAATATTCCGCAATTCAACAGTTTATCGGCGATGTGGAGTGGGGTGAATTGGATTTTTTAATCATTGATTCGCCTCCCGGGACCGGTGATGAGCCATTGACCGTTGCCCAGACCATTTCTGATGCCAGGGCTATCATCGTTACAACTCCCCAGGAAATCTCGCTAGCTGATGTTCGCAAATCGATCAATTTCTGCAAAGCTGTCAAAATGCCTATCTTTGGTATTATCGAAAACATGAGCGGGTTTGCCTGTCCTCATTGCGGTGAAATGATAGATCTTTTCGGTACCGGCGGTGGAGAGAAAACAGCCCTTGAATTCGGGCTGACATTTCTGGGACGAATTCCCTTCGATCCAAATATGGTCATTTGCGGCGATTCAGGCACACGTTATCAAGATGCCCATGCCGATTCCAGGGTAGCAAAGGCTTTTGATGAGATTGCGGAGAAAATGTCCATATTATGTAAATAAAACGGACCTTTTGGTACTGAATATATTTTTTCTGTAAGAGCGAGCAATTATTTTGCATTTTCAACCAAAGGAGACCCACAAATGAAAATAGCATGTAGTTCCTCTGGAGAAGATTTGGCAGCCCAGCTTGACCCCCGATTTGGAAGGTGCAGCTATTTCTTAATTATTAACCTGAACGATATGAGTTATGAAGTTTTCGAAAATGAAAATGTTGCCCTCGGCGGCGGTGCCGGAATTCAATCGGCCCAGTTTGTGGCTTCCAAAGGAACCACGGCCGTGATTACAGGCAATTGCGGCCCCAATGCACTGCAAACGTTATCTGCAGCCGGAATTCAAGTGTACGTCGGGCAAACAGGCACAATTAAAGACATCCTGGTAAAGTTTAAAAATGGCGAGTTGACGCCGACTAACGAAGCCAACGCCCCTCTTCATGCCGGCACAGGGGGCATGGGTGGCGGTCGCGGGATGGGCCGCGGTGGAGGAATGGGCAGAGGCGGTGGTATGCGAGGCAGAGGAGGGTCTGGTCGGTAAAGTCCGAGAAATAACCACTTAAGATCTTTGAGCATTAGAAAATTCGAATTTCGGATTTCTTATTTCGAGCTTCGAATTTCCGGTGTATCCGGCATAGGGAGTTTTTATAATGATCATCAGCATTGCCAGCGGCAAGGGCGGAACCGGGAAAACGACGGTTGCAACCAATCTGGCTTTATCGCTCGGCTCGGCGGTTCAACTGCTGGATTGTGATGTGGAAGAACCCAACGCTCATTTATTTATTCATCCGGTTTTTGATCAAACTAAAACGGTTACCGCCCCTGTTCCCGAAATCGATATGAACAAATGCACGCTTTGCGGGAAATGCGGTGAAATATGCCAGTTCAAAGCTATTGTGGTCGTAGGGCAAACGGTTTTGCCTTTTGAAGAACTCTGCCATAGCTGCGGCGGATGCATGGCGGTCTGTCCCGAAAAGGCCATCACCGAAAAAGGCCGGGAATTGGGGGTCATCCAAAAAGGTCATCGCAACGGCATCGAATTCATCCACGGAAAATTGAGAGTAGGCGAGGCCATGTCCCCTCCCTTGATCAAGAAGGTTTTAGCCTACACCGATCCGGCCAAGCTCACCATTGTGGACGCACCGCCGGGAACCTCCTGTCCGGTGATCGAATCCATGAAAAGAGCCAATTTTGTTCTGCTCGTCACCGAGCCTACGCCTTTTGGCCTTTACGATTTAAAACTGGCCGTCGGAGCTGCTAAAATTCTCAATATTCCCTGCGGATTGGTTATTAACCGCTCTGATCTGGGAGATGACAACGTGAAAGCATATGCGGATCGGGAAAACCTGCCGGTTCTCATGGAAATCCCTTTTGACCGGCAAATTGCCGAAACGTATTCCAGGGGAGAGATGATCGTGGAGGTGATGCCGGAATGGAAGGAAAAATTTTTGAAACTTTATGAGAAGATTAAGCATTTGGTAACATGAAGGAATTAATCGTCATCAGCGGAAAGGGCGGAACCGGTAAGACCAGTATAATGGCAGCGTTTGCGTCATTGGCTGAAGATAAGCTTCTCTGTGATGCGGATGTAGATGCGGCTGATCTTCATCTGATCACGGATCCCTTAGTTAGAATGCGGCATGACTTTCAATCGGGCAATACGGCGATCATCAATCAAGATCAATGTACCGGCTGCGGTGTGTGTATTGATATGTGCCGGTGGAGGGCCATCAGCGATGATTTTAAAGTCAACTCCATTGAATGCGAAGGCTGCGGGGTTTGTGTCTATTTCTGTCCTGAAAAGGCTATCGATTTTCCGGAAAATATCTGCGGGGAATGGTTTGTCTCGGACACACGCTTCGGACCCATGGTGCATGCCCGGCTGGGAATTGCGGAGGAAAATTCCGGTAAGCTGGTCACCCTGGTGCGCCAGGAAGCCCGCAAACTTGCCGAAGCAAAGAATCTTGATCTAATCCTCACCGACGGACCCCCGGGGGTGGGGTGCCCGGTGATTGCATCCATTGGAGGAGCCAGTGCGGTGCTCATTGTCACCGAACCTTCTGTTTCCGGTAAACATGATATGGAGCGGGTGGCGCAGTTATCCGCCTATTTTAAAGTTCCCGCCATGATCTGTGTCAACAAGTTTGATCTCAATTTAGACTTGACCCGGGATATCGAAAACTTTGGCGAAAAAAAGGGCATAACCTGTTTGGGCAGAATCCCTTTTGACCCGACTTTCACGAAAGCCATGATCCAGGGACAAACTGTTTTGGAATACGATACTCAATCAAAAGCAGGAAACGCAATCGAGGAAATCTGGGGAAACCTTGCAAATAAACTGAAAATTTAGACATCTACACGGACAAACCGAAAATAAAATGACTCTGGCAATGACGCTAAGCCAAAAAGATTATCAAAATTAAGCGGAGGAAAATTACTATGAAATTTGCCATTCCTTTAGCCGAGGGAAAACTCACCGCCCATTTTGGGCATTGTCAGGAATTTGCGCTGGTAGAGGTTGAGGATAACGAAATCAAAAAAAAAGAAACCCTCGTCCCGCCACCCCATGAACCTGGTGTGCTGCCCAGATGGCTTCACGAACTGGGAACAAACATTATCATTGCCGGCGGAATGGGCGCAAGGGCGATGGATCTTTTTGTCCAAAACGGAATAAGGGTTCTGACGGGTGCGCCATCGCTGACGCCCGAAGAACTGGTAAAACAGTATCTGGATAATACCCTACAAACCGGCGCGAACATCTGTGATCATTGAAAGAAAAGGTCTGTTTTTTAAGCCTTTTTTTGGAGAGAGGATGGAGCAGAAAAAATTTGATTTCTGGCAGGATCATTCGTTGAACTATCTGGAGATGGCCTTTCGCACCGATAGGCGAGAGGTGATCAAACAGCCGGATGGTTATGGAAAGAGAATTGGAGACTGCGGCGATATCGTCGAAATGTATTTAACTGTCCGTAACGGTTTTATCCGGTCTGTGTCATTTGAGACCAACGGTTGCCTGAGTACCAATGCCTGTGCCAACACGGTGGCCCAGCTGGCAGAAGGAAGAAAAGTAGAAAATGCCTGGGAGATCACCTCTGAGGATGTGATTGATTACCTGGAAACCCTGCCTCCGGAGAATACCCACTGTGCTGAACTGGCGGTGGGCGCTTTTTATCTGGCTTTAAGAAATTACCAGGAATTCAAACGCGATTCTTGGAAAAAGCTTTATCAGGGGAAGTGAGATATTCACAACGGCTATCACGACCTTAACATATCTAAAATTAAAGGAAAAATAGTCAGATGCCGATTTATGAATACCGCTGCCATGATTGCGGCGCGACATCCGAATTCTTAATCGGATCCACAGGGAACGAAAAAAATCGTTGCCGCAAATGCGGCAGCCCTAATCTGGAAAAACTGATGTCGGCGGCGTCTTTTGTCGGTACAGCTCATAAAAAGCCGGCAGGCCAAACCTGCTGCGGACGTGAAGAACGCTGTCAAACCCCGCCTTGCTCCGCAGGAGCTGGATGCAGTCGGCATTGAGCGCTCATGCGAGTATCGGCAGGATCCGCAGTAAAATAACAAACTAGCTACACTCGCCGGCAGTTTAAGACTTTGATAACTGGATCGGCTGATCTGATCACATTTGCGAGCACCGCTCGCATGGCAGTTGTATCTTATCATGGTTAATGAAGGTTAATAACGAGGAGGAGCTTTAAATGGCAGAAGAAAAAAAACCAACCGAAACCAAAGTAAAAAAACTGGCAGATCCTGTGGCCGCCTCCATTGATGAGGCGACTCAAAAGATGATCCAACGGTCCCATGAACTGGGTATTGAAACCGCCTTTGACAGAGCCCTAACGCTGAAACCCTGCAATATCGGTACCCAGGGAATCTGTTGCAAAAATTGCGGCATGGGACCTTGTCGCCTTCCTTTTCCGAAAAGCGGTATTGAAGGCGAAGACACCCGCAAAGGCATCTGCGGTGCTACACCCAATACGATTGCCGCGCGCAACTTTATACGGATGATTGCCGGCGGCGCTGCTGCGCATTCGGACCACGGACGTGCGGTGGCCGAAGTTTTTATGTCCGCGGCCAGAAAGGAAACCGATGCTTATCAGATCAAAGATACCCGGAAGCTACTGGAGGTCGCCCAAGCTTTAGGCGTGGAGACAACCGTGGCCGTCGACGGTGAAGAATTGGATCGAGACCTTGACGAAATCGCCTTGGAGGTTGCCGAAAAGGCATTAAACGAGTGGGGTAAGGCCGAAGGAGAAGTTCTCTATTTGAAGAGAGCGCCGGAACTCCGGTATCAGCTATGGAAAAAACAGGGGGTTTTGCCCAGGAATATCGACCGGGAAATCGTTGAAATCATGCACCGCACCCACATCGGAGTGGATCAGGATTACAAAAATCTGATGAAACAGGGAACGCGGGCGGCCCTGGCAGATGGATGGGGAGGTTCGATGCTGGCCACCGATCTGCAGGACATTTTATTCGGCACGCCGTATCCGTTGGCCTCAGAAGCCAACTTGGGCGTGATGAAAGAAGATATGGTCAACATTGTAATTCACGGCCATGAGCCGGTGCTGTCTGAAATGATCGTGGCGGTGGCGCAGACCAAAGAGATGCAGGACCATGCAAAATCCAAGGGTGCCAAAGGAATTCAGCTGTCCGGCATCTGTTGTACGGCCAATGAAATCCTGCAGCGTCACGGGGTACCCCTGTGCGGCACCTTTTTGCAGCAGGAGTTGGCGATTATCACCGGGGCTTGCGACGCCATGGTGGTCGATATTCAGTGCATTTTTCAAAATCTGGCTAATGTGGCCAAGTGCTTCCATACCAAACTGATTACCACTCACCCGATTGCCCGGATGGAACAGGATAATGTGCTCCATATTGAATTTGACGAACACCATGCCCTCGAGGATGCCAAAAGGATTGTCAAGCTGGCCATCGACAATTTTGAAAACCGGGGCGCGGAGGTAATGATCCCCAAACAAAAATCTCCCATTGTGGCCGGCTTCGGGGTTGAATCCGTCGAATACCACCTGGGCGGTACGTTCCGCGGCTCATATTACACCCTGAACGATAATATCATCAACGGCCGCATCCGGGGGATCGGCGGAGTGGTAGGCTGCAACAACGTTAGAACCCGGCACAATGACAGCCATATAACGATTGTCAAAGAGTTGATCAAAAACGATGTTATTGTTCTCACCACCGGATGCAATGCCATTGCCTGTGCCATGGAGGGGCTGCTGACGCCTGAGTCAGCCAGGGTTTTTTGTGGTCCGGGGTTGTCCGAAGTATGTGAAACCGTAGGCATTCCACCTGTATTGCATTTAGGCTCCTGTGTGGACAACAGCCGCATTCTGCTTGCTGCCACCGAAGTGGTTAAAGCCGGTGGGCTGGGCAATGATATCTCTGATCTGCCGGCGGCCGGCAGTGCTCCGGAATGGATGAGTGAAAAAGCCATCAGTATCGGCCATTATTTTGTGGCCTCCGGTGTGTATACTGTTTTTGGCGTAACCCTGCCGGTATCCGGTGCTCCGGTTTTTAAAAATTATATATTCCAGGAATTTGAGAAACTATATGGCGGCATGTGGGATCTGGAGGCGGACCCCGTCGAACACGCCCGCAAGATGATCGCCCATATTGATCGGAAACGCAAAGATCTCGGCATCGACAAGGCAAGGGAAAGGGTCATGGTGGATATGGCAGACCGCCGGGCAATGGACACAATGTAAGTGCGGCAATTTTATTTAAAAAAGAAAAAGGAGGAAAGCCATGCAGGAGATGAACAGAAGAGAGTTTATAGGGAAGGGGTTGATAAGATGCTCAAAAATGGTGAGATTGAGTTTCTTATCATAAGCCATGAGCATGTCGACCATTTGTTTGGCTTAGAGTCAACCTTAAAATACAACCCTCAAATAAAAATAATTATTCCAAGCACATTTTACCCGGAAGGAATGCATTTTCTGAATGGGGCAACCTTTAAT